>Ga0194115_10001465_pt1 | contig 30240 bp, 26 predicted proteins | sample TA2MahsurfametaG_3_FD_148656 | JGI IMG/M metagenome (GOLD analysis project Ga0194115, IMG submission 148656) | Freshwater microbial communities from Lake Tanganyika, Tanzania - TA2015002 Mahale S4 surface | ecosystem: Environmental > Aquatic > Freshwater > Lake | place: Tanzania: Lake... | reverse complement strand
CCCAAATTGACATTTCAGATTTACCCAAAGGATTGTATTTGATACATTTCAAAACCCCTGTTCAACAGACAACAAAATTCATTAAACAGTAATATGAAAGACCGACAGCAATTTGACTTTGAAAGAACGGCCAGCTTGTAACAAAGGCTAAAATCAAGCGGGCGGAAAGTGCTAATTTGAAGGGCTGTGCATCTAATAAACTTCATCGCAGGTTGACAGTGAAGTGTTCCGAAATGCGCGCCAGCTTTTAGCCTCAAACGTTGACAAAAATCCTATATCTTTAATTAAACATTAAAACTTGTCCTATGAAAATAACAATCTACCATCTGTTGATACTTATTTTTGGCGGATTGCAGCCATATTTATATTCACAAACTACTATCGTTCAGAACTCAACAATTACACAACAGCAAGTATTCGCAAATATTGATACATTAATTATTCAGAATTGTCAATTTACTAATATCAATGGGGAGGCGGTACGTTTTAGCGGAATTGACTACGTTGAAATATCGAATTGCAGTTTTACGAATATCAGCAATACGATATCTACGAGAGCTGTGATTTGTGGCAAATCAACCTCCAAAGTATTGCTTAAAAATCTTGACCTTCAGAATATAAGTGGAACTGCAATTCGAATTCCTACTGACGGAGCTTCTATACTATCAGACCGTGTAGGCACAGTAATTATTGATTCTGTGAATATTTATAATTGTCAAAGTACCACAACACTATTAGGGGACGCCATTCGAATATTTCATACCGATTCTTTATTCGTTTCCAATAGCACATTAAAGAAGATAGATAACATGGGGATTGATCTTGGTAGAAATAGTAGTACAACCCAAACAGCACAAAAAGTAAATTACTGTCACATAAATAATAACCAAATAGATTCTGTTTTGGCAGATGGAATTGGAGCAAAGGAGAATATAGATTTTGCTTTGATAGAAAATAATACCATTACAAATATTGCCTACGATGGCATTGGGGCAAGACCTGCTGATGGTGACCATGGGATTTATTGGCAAGCACCAAATGCAGTTATTAGAAACAATTTTATTTCACAAGTCAAAGATGGTCTCGTTTCAGGAAACTACGGCCTCGGTATTTCACTACGCACAAACGCAACCATAACAAACAACATGGTAAGTCATTGCACAGGAGGCGGTATAGGATACTTTAATGACCATCCGTCTAATGGGAATATTTTAATTACAAACAATGTAGTGTACGATTGTATGTCTCAGGGTATTTATATGAATGGCTCTAATGGAAATATTCTTAATCCTATTTTGGTAAGCCATCCTGATACTGTTTTTGTTTTTCATAATACTGTTTTAAATGAGCCCATTCAAACACCTATGCACTTGAGTGCACCCATGGCATTCAATAGTATGCCAAGCAAAAACTACCTTGCTGGCAATATTCTGATTTTTGAAACAGTAATTGACACAAGCAAACACATATTTACAACCAATACTTCTCATCTAGTAAAACAATATAACCACCTCGTTTCGGGTGATATTAACTTTGAAGATTACCCAAATCGGATTTTGAAACTCACATCAAGTTCATCGGCGGTTGACTTCTTACCATTTGGAACAACCTTTGTCAGTTACGATATACTGAATAACCTCAGAACCGGAAACCATGACGCAGGAGCTTATGAATTTACGCCAAATACAAGTGGTTTAAATAGCCTTTCGACTGAACCTAATAGCATTCAGTTTTTTCCTAATCCTTCGCAAGGACAACTAAATTTTAAATCTTCGCAAATGGTAAGTAATATGAATGTTTATGATTTCTTTGGAAGGCTAATTGAAAGAATAAAAATTGATAATTCACAAGGTGAAATTCAAATTGAGCCAACGAACAATATTTTTCTTATTCAGGTTGTGTTTCTAGATGGAACAACCACTCATACAAAAGTTTATATTAATTAAATCAGTTTTAAAAAATAAATATAGTAAGGTACTAAATACGAGCATGACATTTTTTAACTCAAATGTAAAATGAAATTTTTTCTACAATCCGAATTTTACAAGTTGAAAACGACCCAAAGAGTAATATAAAAACCGCTGAAGATGCCATTTGGTGGGCCGACGTAACGATTACAACAGTTGGATATGGAGACAAGTTTCCTGTAACATCAGAGGGGCGAATTATTTCAGCAATCCTGATGACCACAGGAGTCGGGCTATTTGGAATATTTACAGCATTTGTTGCGCCTTGGTTTGTGGTTGATAATTAGTCTGTAAGCGAGCCCAAGGAAGACAAAAAATAGAAGCTTTCCAGCCGATACACTTTTCAAAAACTGAGTATTTTTAACTTGATAGGGCTAAATTTTATTTTTATAGGCTAACTATTACATTTTCAAAAAAATAATTAACGGTTTATTTTGTATTTTAGTGAAATTAAAAACCTCTCCTTTTAGCAAAAATTATCATTGATTGACAACAACATTCAAAATACATAGATTTAATAGGACCTGGCTATAACTAATGAGAAAATTGTATTTTTTAAAAGAAATATTTTCACCTCTAATGAATCCTAAAATTACAAAATTTCTCTTTCTCTCCTTTCTTTTAATCATTAGCTTTTATGGTTTCTCGCAAAGTAGAACTGTTTCGCCTACCACAAAGAAAATTGTTTATGCGAGGGATGGTGGAAAATGTAAATGTTGTACAAGCTCCATTGATCTAGAATACGATCATATCGTTCCTTATTCTTGTGGTGGTAGCAGCGATGCGTCTAATATTCAGTTGCTTTGCATGAGGTGTAATCGAAGTAAATCAAACAGTTGCTATTGTAAAATTCACAACAAAAAAGTAGGGATAAATTGCTGTGACGGCAAAACAACAAACAAACAGCCAAGCACATCTACCCAATGTACCGGTACAACCAAAAAAGGAGCGAGATGCAAAAATAGAACTACCAAATCAAATGGAAGATGCCATTTACATCAATAACTTTAAAGAAATTAGTACCATGAATACTACTTATTTATTTGCACTCGATACAAATACAGAAGAAGTTCTTATATCTCAATCAGCTAAAGGCACGATTAAAATAGATTTTATTGAAAAAATCAGCCGAACGGAAAATGAGATTTTATATAATGCGGTTGTTACCTTAACAAGCGTTTCACAAGATCCAAACTTGGATGTTGCTATTTTTAAAGCAAGCGACAAGCTGTGTCAAATGATTTATGCGAAACATTGTTTGAGTAAGTAGAAATGAAAAACCATGTAGACAGTAATCTACCTAACCAATTCACTTTCTGAAACCGTAATCACTCCTTTTTCTTGGACATCTTTTACAGTTGTAACAATCGGATTTAGTAAACTCCAGTCTTTGTAATTGGATAAATCCGAGATACGAACACGTTGAGTTTTTTCTCCATTGGAAATGAGCACATACATGCGATCAAAAAAATCTACTTTTAATTCAGATCCTACTTCTTTGATAAATTTCACTGAAGAATCAATAGAACACCCTGAAGCGTCAAGAGAATTGTCATCTACTGATAATGCGATTAATTGATTGTGAAGGAGAATTCCGGTTGCGTTTAGTTTTGCTCCGTGAGATTTCCATTGAATAGATACAAATTCATCAATTCTGGATTGAATATAATCTGATTCAGTACCGTCAAAAGTTTGGTCTGCCAAATAATACCAAACACGACTTGAAGGTGAAAAATCCTCAATAAGTTGACTAAAGATCTGCAGCATTGGCAATCAATTCGGCAACATCTAACACTTGAATTTCACTTTCCTTTTCGGCATGTTTTATACCGTCTGTCATCATAGTATTGCAAAACGGACATCCTGTAGCGATAATGGACGAGTTTGTCTCCAAAGCGTCTTCCGTTCGCTCGATATTGATTTCCTTATTTCCTTTTTCGGCTTCCTTGAACATTTGAGCTCCCCCTGCTCCACAGCATAAGCCTGTTGTTTTACAACGTTTCATTTCAACCAATTCCACATCTAATTTTTCAATTAGTGTTCTTGGTGCTTCGTACACATCATTTGCTCTTCCTAAATAACAAGGATCGTGGAACGTGATTTTCTTTCCTTTAAACGTTTGATTTCCTTCAAGGGCAAGTTTTCCAGTGTTTATCAAATCCTGAATCAATTGCGTATGATGTACCACTTCGTATTCGCCACCTAACTCGGGATATTCATTTTTCAGTGTATTAAAACAATGTGGACAAGCGGTAACGATTTTTTTTACTTCGTACCCATTCAATACCTGAATATTCATCATAGCTTGCATTTGGAAAGTGAATTCGTTTCCTGCACGTTTGGCAGGGTCACCTGAACAACTTTCCTCCGTTCCTAATACTGCAAACTTCACATTACAATGATTCAAAATTTTGACAACCGCTTTGGTGATTTTCTTCGCACGATCGTCAAAACTACCTGCGCATCCCACCCAAAATAAGACGTCAGCAGTTTCTCCATTTGCAAGCATTTCTGCCATTGTTGGTACTTTCAAACTCATAATTTAATCCTCAAAAACTTGAATATTAGCTACTTTATCCTTTAAATGGGTGAACTTTCCCGTGTATCTTGTAGCACGAACAATATGATTGTCAATCCAATGGTAGTTTCCTCCACGTGGTTTACCCATCAACATTCCGTGATATTTAAAACCATGTTTGTTCAACCATTCTTCTGTTACCGCTCTGTGCTCCTCCAAACGAGATGTAAAGAATGTGATGATATGTCCTTGCTCAAACCAATCATTTATGGTTACCAAAGCATCTGGATAAAGTTCAGCGGTTGCCATACGTTCTGGTTCTTCATTTGGAATATCATCGCAAATCGTTCCATCAATATCAATTAAATAATTTTTGATATGTTCTGGAAGTACTGGAGATAAATGCTTTCCGTCTTCCATCAAATCAATTAGTTGAACATCATTCTTCATTTGCCCAATTTAATCTGTCTATTGGAGAAAACTGCCATGGAGCTCCGTTATTCTCAATATTTGTTAGCATTCCTGTTAATTCAGTTGGCATTTTTGACTCTTCCATTACTAAATATCTTCTCAAATCTATAATGATTGAGAGAGGATCAATATTAATCGGACACTCTTGCACACATGCATTACATGATGTACAAGCCCAAAGTTCTTCTTCAGTAATGTAATCGCCCAATAAACTTTTGCCATCTTGATAATCCTTCCCATTTTTACGTAGCCCCTCTCCTACTTCCACCAAACGATCTCTAGTATCCATCATAATTTTACGAGGAGATAATTTTTTTCCGGTAATATTCGCAGGACAAGAAGATGTACAACGACCACACTCTGTACATGAATAGGCATCCATCAAATTTTTCCACGTCAAATCAGTAACATCTTTTGCACCAAAGCGCTGAGGAGCGTCACTTGTTGCAGTGGGAGCAGCATAAGGATCTGCATTCGGATCAAGCATTAATTTCACTTCATTTGTCACTGATTCCATATTGGTAAATCGCCCTTTATTCTCCAAGTTGGAAAAATAGGTATTAGGAAACGCCAAAAGAATGTGTAAATGTTTTGAATACGGAAGGTAATTTAAAAATACAAATACCATGAAAATATGTCCCCACCAACCGATTTGTTCCAAAATATGCAACGTATCAATTGATTTAATTCCACCGAATAAAATAGGACCTAAAAATTGACTAACAGCAAAGCCATAACTTTCATTTGACTTTAAAAGATGAGATGCTTCATCAGCCCCATTCATCGTAAAAATACAGGATAATAAAATAATTTCAAAAATCAAGATAAGATTTGCATCTTTCATCGGCCAACCCCTCAATTCACTCATGGTGAATCTAGGTAGTTTCAATAAATTTCTTCTTGCTAAAAATGCGATTGTCACAAAGAAAGTCAAGAGTGACAAAATTTCAATAAAACTGATTAAAAAGGTATAAAAGCCACCTAAGGCGTCCTCAAATACTCGATGTTCACCGGATAAACCATCAATGAAAATTTCAATGAGTTCAATTTGGGTAATCAAAAAAGCACTGTAAATTACAAGATGAAGTAAAGCGGCTATAGGGCGAGAAAACATTTTCTTTTGGCCAAAAGCGACCAAGAGCATTGTACGCCAACGCTCGCCGGAATTATCAGAACGATTGGTTTCTCTTCCGAGAAGAATATTTTGTCGAATTTTTAGAACATTCCATGTGAAAAAACTTATACCCCCAATACTAAGTAGCGCAAAGGCAATTATTGAATTCATAAATTAAATCTTATTCGGGTAAGCTATCAAGTATTTTCTTTAATTTTTTTTCATCTTTTGGACTCAGTTGGGTACCCTTTACTTTCGAACCAAAAACACTCAAATGAATATATCTATTTGGATTTTTTTGTAAATCTTTGACTAAGTTTTGTAGATCCTTATTGGTAGTAACAAGTTCATTATACAATTGTTTATCATTTAAAAGTAGACCGATCGAACCTTCTCCACTTTTAATTTTTAACAAAACCTCATTAAAAGATTTAAGTGACTTTTTTGCTTCAGAAATCACTTCTTTATAATCAGAGCTTAAAACATCATCAGTAATTTTCTTAGTATTACCGATAATTGCTGTTACCGCGTCATTACTCTTTTTGAGATTGTAAGTAATATTTTCTACGTTACCAAGAATATTATCAAACCTAATTTTTTCATCAGCAATAAATCCCTCCATTTGACCAGCAACACTTCCCAATTTTCGAATTGCTAATTTAACATCGCGCATACTTCCCTCTATTTCCGAAGTAGCTGTATTATCCCAAAAAGCCGAAAGCGAACCCACCATTTTATCAATAGAATTCATCATAGTTTGTACTTTTTGAGCAATTGGATCAGCATAAGTTCTAACTTGAGAAATCATATCTGCCGATAGTTTACCTTCAATTGTTTCTCCAGGATTGACGTATCCCTTTGACAAATCCGTATTTAAGTAGAGAAGCATACCCTTATTTAATAGATCAAGCGAGCCTATTTCAATTCGCGATCCTTTCGGAATTTGAATGTTCTTTTCAGCGATTGAAAATCCAACCTTAACCTTTTTATCAGAAGGGTTGGTTCCAACATATTCGATCGTCATGACTTTTCCTACGATAACCCCATTCAAAGTAACGTTATTTGATGGTGCGATCTGTCCGGAATTTGGAAAATATGCATAGTAAATACGATCGCCACCAAAGAAGCTATTACCTTTTAAAAAATTGACCCCTGCAACCAAAAAAGCGATTGCAAAAATGGCAATCAGACCTGCCTTAATTTCTTTCGAGAATTTTACCATTTTAATTTTGTGCTAATTTAATACCTTTTTCTAGATTAATTCTTTCACCGTCCAAAAATGCAACAACAAAAGCTGTTGAAAACCCTAATTTTCGAACTTCATTTTTGTAAGTATTTGCACCGTTAAAATCATTTAGAAAAAATCCGGTAACATACTTAAATACTCCATCGTGAGTATATTCTTCAGTTTTCAAACCTTTAAACCTTGAGGAATTCAATGATACTTGCTTTTCAGACATATCAAATTGAATTTTGAAGATAACTTTTCCTTTTGTATCAGACTGACTATCAACAATATCTACAGAAGCATTCTTATTTTCTTGTTCCTTATCTTTCTGACTAACAACTTGGTTTTTCTCAGGTTTCATTTCAGGTTCTGTCGTTTTATTTTCAACTTTATCATTTGTAACCTCCTCACTAATTCCCTCTAACTTGTTTTTGTAACGTTTAAATGCTTTAAAAATAGAATTAGCCATTTGTTGCTGTCCATCATTACTTCCGAGAAATTTTTCTTCATTTAAATTCGTAAGAAAACCTGTTTCGATAAGCACGCTCGGCATAGTAGTTTGATGAAGAACTAAAAACCCCGCCTGGCGAACGCCTCTGTCGTGACGTCCAATTGCCTTGAATTCAGATTGTACTCTCTCGGCAAACATAATTGACTGATCAAGATATATTGCCATTTGTAATTGAATTGCAATCAAAGCATCAGGCGAGAGATCAATATTTTTATATCGCGCACCTTTGTCTTGTTCTAACTTAATGATACTATTTTCTCGTTCGGCAACCTGTTTTTGGGATTCAGTTTTATGAAGACCTAAAACATAAGTCTCAGCGCCGTATGCACTTGGAGATGCAGAATTGGCATGAATACAGATAAATAAATCCGCCTTATTTCGGTTGGCAATAGCTGCTCTTTCATGTAATTCGATAAAAATATCTTTGTCACGTGTATATACCACTTTTAGATTGGGGAATGAGTTTTTAATCAATTCGCCCAATTTCAATGCTATGGATAGACAAACTGTTTTTTCGTATTTTGATGCACCCAAGCAGCCAGAATCATGACCTCCATGCCCGGCATCAATTACAATTGTTTTTATAACTGCCCCTTGAGAAAATACATTGATTGAAAAAGAGGAAAGGTAAAGTAAAAAATAAATCAAAAGCAATAATTTATTCTTAAGCATTACGTTGACAATTTTAATAGATTTGTATTTCTAATAATACTTTTACAAAAATATATCCTCTTTTTGATCAAGTTTCGTTCCATAGCAATAGTTTTCTTCCTTAAAATGTTGATAATCTCTTTAAATTCATTCATTTTGGGTCAAAGCAATCCAAAAAAGGATACAATCTATATCAACGACAATTCAGTTTCTGAAGTAATAATCTACAATTCTAAAGACTCACTTTATACTGATTTGATTAATCGAAAGATTTATTTGTGGGGAAACGCAAAAGTTGAAATGTCTGGAGTAAACATGGTTGCAGGATATATTTTAATTGATTTAGAAAAAAATGAAATTCTAGCTTCATATCGTCTCAATGAAGATGGTTCTCGAATAGAATTACCTCTATTTAGCGATGGAACAGAAAAAATTGAAGCAGCTAAAATTCGCTATAATATTAATTCCAAACGGGGATTTATAGAGGAAACAAAAATGAAACAAGAGGAAACCTTTCTTCTTATGGAGACAGCCAAAAAACATAGCAATGATGAAATACATTTCATTAAAGGTCGATACACCACGTGTGATCAGGAGGAACCTCATTATCACTTTCAATTATCTAAAGCCATCTTAATTCCAGAAAAAAGAATTGTAACTGGTCCAATGAATTTATATATTAATGGCGTACCAACTCCAATCGGACTTCCATTCAGTGCAATTCCTCTCGATACAAAGGAACGAAATAAAGGTTTTATACTGCCTGAGTTTGTACCACTATCCGCATACGGTTTTGGAATTCAAAATTTAGGTTACTACATCCCAATTAATGATAGATTACAAACTACGTTATATGCTAACCTATACAACCGTGGTAGTTGGGGTTTACAAAACGACCTGGATTATGCCAAGAGATATGGTTATTCTGGTAAATTAAGTGTTGGATTCCAACAGTTTTTCAGTGGATTTCCAAACAACAACAAACCCTTTAAAGTAAGCGTAATATGGACTCACAGAAAGGACCCTAAATCAAATCCCAACTGGAATTTTGCGTCAAGCGTTAATTTTATATCAGATAATCAATCTAAAAATAGTCTTGATCCACTTAATCCGTCTTATTTTAATAATAGTTTCAATTCAGATATCAATTTAAGTCGAAATTTTCCCGGTAAACCTATCACAACAGGTATGAAAATTTCCATTCGGCAAAATTCAATAACTAAAAATATTGCTTTAGTAAGTCCGCTGTTAAATATAAATCTAAATCGCGTTTTTCCATTCAAAGGTTTGATTGAAAATCCACGAAATGAATTCCAAAAAATGATAGAACGGACTGGCTTCACATACTCTTTCGAAGGGCAAAACAGATCAACCTTTGCCGACTCTTTATTAAATCAGGGTGCCTTTAATCTTATTTCAGACCAATTTTTCAATGGTATTTCTCAACAAATGGCTTTACAAACAACTTTTGGACTTTATAAAAACGCGATCAAAATAAATCCTAGTATCAGCTATTCAAACAAAATAAATTTTCAACAAATTACCAAAAGCTATAATCCAACAAGTGATAATTCAATAACTGACACGGTGCAGAAATTTGGAATGGCACATGATTTCAATTTAAATGTTAATCTAACCACAATTGTCTATTCATATTATCGATTTATCGGAAAAAAACAACCGATTGTTAGACATCTAATGACTCCAACGATTGGCTATCGTTATGTACCAGGGCTTAATACTCTTTCATCTGCTTACGCCGGCACAGGACAATCATTAATTTCATACTCTCCATTTGAAAGAAGTATTTACCAGGCAAGTTATGGTAAAACATCAAGCTTTTTAACTTTCGGAGTAAATAATACATTTGAGTTAAAGCAAAAATCAAACAAAGATTCGTTAACTGGTTATGCTAAAACACGTTTAGTAGATCAATTTTCAATAACTGGTAGTTACGATTTTATGAGGGATTCAATGAATTTGTCGAATATTTCATTGAATTTGCGAATCAGCCCAGCTAATTGGATAAATTTTGTTTCTTCAGCAAATTTTAGCCCATATGCATGGGATGTTCTTAGTGGTAAAAATCTTTCAAGCTATGCACTTTCTGAAAATCAAGGATTAGGAAGATTTTTATCCTCAAACTTTACAACTACTTTGACAATCGCACCAAAAAGGAGTCGTCAACAAATCGAGGAAAAGAAAGACGATTATAATACTAATTGGAATTCAGATTTCAACTATTTTGCATTACATCCGGAATACTTGCAATATTTTGATATTCCATGGAAAATAAATTTTTCACATGTTGTTGGAATTAATGCAAATACATTTAAAAATCAATCAAACACAGAAAACTATAATGTTATTCATACAATTGTATCTCAAGGCGATGTTAGTTTTACACGTCGATGGAAGTTAGGGGCAACTGCTAATTTCGATTTAAAGCAATTTAAAATGGCGAATACTTTTCTTTCGGTGAGTAGAGATCTTCATTGCTGGAATCTTTCATTTTACTGGACACCTGTTGGGACAAACAAAAGCTTTCTTTTAACCATTCGCAACACATCTAGTCTATTGAGAGATGCAAAGTTAGACTTTAGAAAACCCCCGATTTTCTTGTAGCTGATGCAAGCTGAATATATTCAGAATCAATTCCTTGTTTTTTTTGCTCTAGTAAAATACTTTGCACATTTCAGATACCAAAATTAGAATTGCAAGAATAAGGATAAACCAACCAAAAAAAACTTTCAAGGTATTTCCATCAATTTTTCTCGCCAACCTCACTCCAAGAATCATCCCTAATAGAGCGAAAAATAAAATTGAAATAAGTAACTCAAAATCCAATTTGGAATAATCTCTCATTGCCAAAAGACCAATTAAAGCATTCATTACTATAATTAACAGCGATGTGCCGATGGCTTTTTTGATTGGTATTTTACTAGCTTTAACAAGTGCTGGTACAATCAAAAATCCACCTCCTATTCCAATTATACCTGTTAGGCAACCGGTTACTAATCCAGTTATAAGTAACTTTACGGAAGAAAAAGGGGTTTTCTTAATCTCTAGATTCTTTTTTCCTACCATTGAGAATGAGGATACTATTAAAATCAGACTAAAGAACAGTAATAAAATAAAATCTCTTTTCAATACGATCGTTGAAAATTCAAATTTTTCAGGCAGAATTGGTACTAAAAAGTATGTGGTTGAAAACACAGCCAACACTGAAGGAATACCGAAGGATAAAACCAATTGACGATTAATATTTCTATCTCTTATGTAGGGTGGAATTCCGATTAAGCTTGTGAAACCAACGATGAACAATGAATAAGAAGTAGCTAAAAGCGGGTCAACATCAAAAAAATAAACGAGTAATGGGACTGTCAATATGCTTCCTCCACCTCCCATCAAACCGAGTGAAACGCCAATCAATATCGAAAGAAAATAACCTAATACAAGCATATTTTAAATGAGTTATTTTTTTCTTTCACCGGTAATAGCTCGTTTGATTTGAAAAAAGAGTGGTTCTATTGTTTCGTAATTAGAATTTGGAACAGGTTTAAGCGCAGGATTCGCAACTATATTTCCATAAGCATCTAACAAAATATAGGATGGGTAAATTTCAATTTTTAAAGTCTTGATAAAATTATCCTTTTCCGAGAGTGCAACAGTGGGCCAAGGAAATTTTAAATTTCTTTCGGCAAAACTGAGGTCCTCCACTTGAATCGTCATAAATTGAATATATGAACTATAAATACCATAAAGTTTTTTTAACGGTTGAATTTCTTTTATACAATTTTCATCGTTGGGATTGAAGAAATGAATGTATAGGTATTTTCCTTCAAATAGTCTATTTGAAAGAGTATCACTATCCTGAGAAAACAATAAAAAATCAGGGAATTTTGAGCCAATGCTAAGTTCCGAAACTCGCTCAATTACATTTGATGCTATTTCCCTATGTTCAGAAAATTTTGATCTTATTCGAATACTATCGAGCATAAAGAGCAGATTGGTTTTGGGATATCTTTTTTCATAACATTGTTCATAAAGAAGTTGTATGAGAACTAATTCTCTAACCTGAATATTTCTAACAGTTTCATCTTCCTCAAGCGCTTTCATCGCCATTGAGGGGCTTCTATTTATAACAGCCGTATATAAATTATCTCTTACCGCATGATTCAAGTAAATAAGAAAATCCTCATAAAATATTCTGAAGTAATTCATGTAAGTATCACTCCTGTAATAAACAGGCAATTTATCTAACCATTTTTTATAATTTTGAATGCGAAGATTTGCGGAAACCGATTCCAAATCATCCATTTCGATAAGAGAAAATTTTACATGATATAAAAAGAATAAATTTGTATCATTTTTGATCAAATTTTCAGCTTTTACATTTAATTCGTTGTATCTTATTTCATATTCTTTCGACCTCTGTTTTTTGAGATGGTAAAATTCTCCGAGCTCTTTTTCTAACCACCTATCAAACTTTAAAATCTTATAGTTTATATCTGTTGAATCCAACTGGTAAAAAACAATATCTACATAATTTCCCTTCGTATTTTTTTCATCATATTCATTTTTCTCTGGAATGGTAATCAAGTAATTCCCACCAGGCTGAACATAGATAAAACTTGAATTTTTTTTCGAACGAATTACTAATTTTTGGGTTGGAATATTTTTAAAACGAAATTCAAAATAACCGATTGAATCTACCGTTGAAGTTTGAAAAATAACTTCTTTATGCGAAATATAATCTTCAATTAACAACAACTCAATATTCGAATTCTTATAATAGCTTCCAACACCTCGAATTAAAATTGAGTCTTTTTTCGAATTGGCATATAAAATCGTAGTGAGAAGAATATGAATACAAAGTAAAACTAAAACTCTCATTCGTGTTTTTTAACTAGATTTAAACTAAGATATTGGCATTTGTTACAAAGGAAGAAATATCACCTCCATTCGCGTGAATCTCACGCACTATCGATGAATTAATATGTGAAAAATGAATGTCTGTAAGTAAAAAAATGGTTTCAAAATTTGCTAAATCACGATTCATAAAAGCTATTGATTTCTCGTATTCAAAATCTTTTGAATCACGGAGCCCTCGCAAGATTATCGGAGAAGAATACTTTCGACACAAATCTACCGTCAGCCCTTCGTAATCAACTACACTCACTCGTTCTTTGAATAATGATTTAATATGTGCTATTCTTTTATCAGTAGAAAAATAAGCTGTTTTTTTTGAATTTACGCCAATTGCAATTATTATTTCATCAAAGAAATCAAGCGCGGTTCGTACTATTGATTCGTGGCCTTTTGTAAAAGGGTCAAACGAACCAGGAAAAATACCAACTTTCATTATTCAATTATTTTTTAAAAAAACTAAATGTCACATTTCCATAGTTACGATGAAAGGTAAACTTTTGTTCTGTATCAAATATTCTTTTCTTACTGTGTTCAATAATTAACATTCCATTTGAGCCTAATAAATTTCTCTCAAAAATAAGTTGTACAATTTTATCATAACTTTCGTAATTGAAGGGAGGATCAGCAAAAATTATGTCAAATACTTGATCAGTAGATTTAATGTATGAAATTAAATCACTTTTAACTGTGACGATATGATCAGTTATTCCTATTGAATTCGCATTTTTAACTACAAATTTCAAGCAATTCGGATGTGTGTCAACTGCTGTAACTTTACCAGATCCTCTTGATAAAAATTCCAGGGATATATTTCCGGTACCAGTGCAAAGATCTAAAATTTTTAAATCTGTTAAGTCAACTTGATTTTCAAGTATATTAAATAAACCCTCTTTGGCAAAATCCGTTGTAGGTCGGGAGGGGAAATTTGTAGGTATCGCGATTCTTCTTCCTTTGAACTTCCCTCCTATTATACGCATATTTTAATTATTTCGTTTTGAAGTGCAGAATTTTCCTCCCAGCTTATTTTTACACTTTGAGAGATATTTTTAATCTTTGAAATTAACTCAACACAATTAATTTCGGAAACTAAATTTTGAATATTAATTGTTCCAACACAATCGATACTTAAATTTTGCAGGGTGTATGTAACAAAATAAATGATGTCCTCAAATGAATCGAAATTGTTCTGTATAAATGTTATTGGCTGATCATTATAAAATATGATGAAACTTATAAAGCCGTCCTCAATTGTCAAAATTCCGTGTAATTTAGTGACTGAATTTTTAGTGGCTAAATAATTAATCTCTGATGTGGTCCTGTGAATTATCTTTGAACCAGGAAATTTTATAACGAAAAGAGATTTAACCCAAAGCGGAATTGTGTATATTATGGCAGAGTTTAAAAGTGGGATTCGATTAAAATCTATTTCGTTGGAATCAATTTCTTTTCCGAAAGACAAATTCATAATTGCCTCAGTTTTTGTATGATCTAATAACTTAGCCGGAACCATTATTGCACTCTGATTAGACCATAAGACAAGTGCATTTGAATAATCTAATAATGTAATTCCCTCACGAACTAAAAAATCAGAAATAACTTCCTTTTTTTGAACTTCGTTTTTAGATGAAATTTCGAGACTCCACTTACTTAGTATGGAATCTGATTCGCAATAAGAAACAGAAATGAAACTTGTTGAAACTTCAAATAGAAGATTTTTCATTTTACTCATCCTCCCATGATCCAATGGGAGTTGCTTCTGGAACATCAAGTTTACCTACGAAAAGTAATTCGTTTTTCTTGCCTTGCACAGCTGCAAAAGGAATATTTCCTGAAATTCTCATAACAGGAACGTCATCTTTTCCTTTTTTTACCGTTGCTACCTCAAATTTCCATTTTTCTTTACCGCCTGTAAATGGGATTACAAATAGTGAGTCAACATTGAACTTGTAAAAGCCAGACTTAGCTCTACTTTCTTTGTAGGACTTATTCCAAGTAAATTTTGCTCCAAGTAGGGAAGTTCTCAACGTATCGTATTTAAAATCTTTCAAATCGGCAGGACAATTAGTAGATTTTGAAAGACGGTAAGCCTCTATCAGCGTCATGTTATTATCAATAGCACGGTTATCATTATACAAAAAGTCTCTCTCAGCAACAGTTATTTTTCGAGAAGGAACAGTACCTTGAGTGGCGACAGAGTCAGTTGTTGCAGTTTTTAAAAATTCCTTCAATTCTTCAATTGTTGACGCATATTTTTTATTCGTTTTTAAATATTCCATTTGAATTGTTCTGAGATCATTTAAATTTGAGATGGCCAAACTTTTGGATAATTTATAGTTGCTATTGTAATTTTGTGTATCCGCAACACTTTGCCATGAGAGAAATAGAAGCGCTAGACTAAGAATTCCAGCGATGACACCAGTGAGAATAAATATTTTGCGAGAAAGACCGCCCCAACTATACAACAGACTCAAAACAGCAGAGCCTAATAATAACAATGACGATATATTAAAAATTAAATTTTGTTTTTCTTTAATACCAAATATTAGCATTACCAGGCCTAAAATTAGAAATAGTATAGGAATAGAAAATTTTTTGAGTAGAACGGAATTATTGGTCATAAAATCAAGTTTTGTGATTACAAAACTACAATTTTCACTTAAATAATCTATTTTTAGAAATTAAATTATTAAAATAATTTATGTTTTTAAATACTAAATCCCACAAAATTTTTCAAAATTTATTTCTACAACATTTTGGGCATGAATTAACTCAAGACCAATCTCAATTATTTACAAAAACAGTTGATTTTTTAACTTCATCGAATCATAAAGCAATTCAGGTCATTTCAGGTTATGCAGGAACGGGAAAAACCAGTTTTATTGGAAGCTTGATAAAGACTCTTTCAAATATCAAAGTAAGAACAGTTCTGTTAGCACCAACTGGAAGAGCAGCGAAAGTATTATCAAGATTTTCAAATAAAAATGCATTTACTATTCACAGAATTATTTATTCATCATCAGATGGTTTAGATGGAAATTACAGAACTGTTCTTTCAAAAAATACTTTCAAAAACTGTGTGTTTATTGTAGATGAATGCTCAATGATTCCAGAATTTTCTATTGAAAAAAATGGTCAAGTTGGACGTGGATTATTAGAGGATTTAATTGAATTTGTATACAGTGGAGAAAATTGCAAACTTATTTTTATTGGCGATGTAGGTCAATTACCACCCGTTGGAAGTTCTTTATCTCCCGCTTTGGATGAGAATTATTTAAAGTTTCATTTTCCATTTTTTGAAATTATAAAAGTTCATTTAGGTCAAGTAATGCGTCAATCAGAGTATTCAGGAATATTAGTAAATGCAACGAAACTTCGTATGGCTCATTCTGAAATAAAGTTTGAATTAAATGATTTTGAGGATATTATTCGAATAAATGGATTAGAGCTTCAAGAAATCATTGAACAATCTTATGACGTGGTTGGATCTGAGGATACCATTTTAATTACTAAAAGTAATAAACGCGCAAACGAATTCAATAAACAAATCAGAAATAGAATTTTGTGGAGAGATGATTATCTACATTCCAATGATGATTTAATGATTGTAAAAAACAACTACTACTGGGGTCAGAAAACCAAAGGAAGTTTTTTGGCGAATGGTGAACTTGTAAGGGTTGACCGCATTGGAAAAAGAGAACAGCTATACGGATTTGATTTCGTTCATGTAACAATTTCACTGATTGATCAGGAAGATGAATCCTTGGAAACGATTTTATTGATTGAATCGCTTGATTGTGAAGGATCGTCCTTGCAAAGAGAACGATTAAAAACGTTATTTTTTGAAATCGAAAAAGATTATTCGCACATCAAGTCTAAATCCAAACGCTATGCTGAAATCATGCGAAACCCTTATTTTAATGCGCTACAAGCAAAATTTGCATACGCTGTTACTTGTCACAAATCACAGGGTGGACAATGGAAAAATGTATTGATTGATTTTGGCTTTATGACACCACAAATGATTGATGAAGATTATAAAAGATGGCTTTATACTGCCCTGACACGAGCCTCAGAAAAAGTGTGGCTTTTGAATTTTCCAGACTACTTTTTTGAAGATGAGAAAAACCATTCATCGTAAAAATCAGCAATAAATTTTCGCATAATTTGATCTCTTTTTTCCGCCAATAACTTTCCCGTCTCTGTTTTCAGTAAATCTTTCAACAAGAATAACTTCTCGTAAAAATGATTTACCGTATGACTTACTGATTTTGAATACTCTTCCTTTGAAGCATGTAAGGTAGGATCAATTTCCGGATGATAAAGAGGTCTGTTTTTACTTCCTCCATATGCAAATGCTCGAGCAATTCCAATTGCGCCTATTGCATCCAGCCGATCTGCATCTTGAACAATTTTCGCTTCAATGGATTCAACCTCATCTTTTACATATGCCCCTTTGAATGAAACTTGAGAAATGACGTGTGCTACCTTTTCAGAAATTTCCGATGAAATACCCACTTCATTCATAATTTCTTTTGCAGTTCTTGAACCCGCCTGCCAATCTCCTCCGTTATATTTATGATCTGAAATATCATGTAATAAAGCTGCTAATTCAATAATTATTTTGTCACCACCTTCCTTTTCGTGTAGGTAGATTGCCAAATTACAGACACGATCAATATGAAACCAGTCATGGCTTCCCTCATGAGTGATAAACTTATTTTTAACAAGCTTTCGTATTTTATCAATCTTATCTTTCACTACCAAGGACAAAAATAATTTTTTGGTCTCAAAGCAGGATTCCATGAAAAATCTTTAATGAATTGCTCCTCCTTATTGATTTTATTCATTGGATAAAATTTTCCATCTGGCTTATCGATGTACGAAACACCTTTGACTTCACCAGAATCAAGGTCTAACCTCAAATCCCCAGCATACAATCGATTCATACCTTTTCGTTTCACAATAAGCGAAGTATCCGTATTTTTTTCCTCATACGGATAAAATAAAGTTTGTGCATTTCCATTTACATAGGCCGATTTCAATTTTTGATTGGAAAAATAGGCAATCATTTCTCTACCAGAAATCTGATTAAAATATTCGCCTGAATCAAGTTCCATGAGGGCTGATGTATTTTCAAAAATCTCGACCTTATCGACAAGAGAATCCTTAAAATAAATATTCATTTTCTCACCTTTAAGCTCGGCATTTTCAGACCAAACAATTGGTTTTTTGAATAGATAAAGAATATTCATCGATTCCGTAAAGGTTAAACTATCAGAAGTTGCCTGAAGTTTTCTATTAAAAATTTTAACATTATGATTGGCACGAATATTTTGCTTTTCTAATGAATCTTGAGTCGAAATTATTGTATCCGCCGTTATTTGAATCGTATCACCATCGTTTTTCTGAGTGACACAAGCATTTCCGGAAATCACTAATCGTTTATTTTTATCATCGTTTACAATACTATTTCCGCGAAGAACAATATTTTGAGTTTTGTCTTCATAATAGGAATAGCCTCGTGCCTGAAAAGTTTTTGAAATGGGATCATATTCAAGTGTATCGCCTTTAATGACTTTACTTTCATCAATTACAACAGCATCACCAATTAAAACTCCCGCCTCTGTTTCAACATTATACCACCCTTTGCGACAATACATTTCTGTTTTACCTTTTACTATTTTAGTTGGACCAAAAAAAGAAGCTTTTTGCGTACCATAGGAAAATTGGAGCGTATCTGTTCTCATTGATAAATCGTCTTTGCGATAATCAACATTTCCGCTAAAGAAAAAATCTTTTGATTCTGGATAGAAATAGCCCACTCTACTCGATAAACGTTCGTTGGATATTATACTTTGAATCACTCCATTTCTTCGATATACTCCTTTTCGAGCTCGTAAATCGTAATCCATTGAGTCAGTTAAAATTTTATATTCCTGATCGCGAACCCTTACGTTGCCCCACAACTTAGCAAATCGCGTTTTACCTCGAAATAAGAGTGAATCACAAAAAAGATTAATGTCTTTTGAATCTATCTGAACTTTTCCATAAGCGATAACAATTTGATCTTTTTCGAAGAAATGCGCCGAATCGCAATACATTACGCTTCCTTTGTATTTAAAATTTACCGGACCAATGAGTCGATGAGCTTTTTTCTTAACATGATACTCAATCATTTCGGCACCCTCGATTAGCTCCAAAAGATCCGGCTCATTTTGAGCAAACAATAGGTTGAAAGGAAAAAGTGTACAAAGAAAAATTATTCGTATGTACTTTTGTTTTTTCAATGTCCGGTGATTAGTGTCTGGCTGCGGTCAGGCCCAACCGAAACAATCGTAATTGGAACCTCTAGCAAGTTTTCTAAGTAATTCACGTAATTTCTCAAGGCCTCTGGAGCTGATTCGTATGACGTTAATCCAGTCAAATTACAATTCCAACCAGGCACATCCTCATAAACAGGCTCTATGGCACTACCGCAAATAGAAAACGGATATTCATCGGTAATATTGCCATTGACTTTGTAGTGCGTACAAATTCGAATTGTTTCAAAAATACTCAATACGTCAGCCTTCATCATGGATAATTCAGTTACACCATTGATCATAATGGCATATTTCAATTGCGGAATATCAATCCAACCGCATCTCCGAGGTCTTCCCGTGGTTGAACCAAACTCTCTTCCTTCTTGTCTAATTTGTTCACCTACTCCATCAATCAATTCAGTTGGAAAAGGACCGCTACCAACACGTGTACAATATGCTTTGAAAATTCCTATTACTTTACCAATTTTTGTTGGTGCAACACCCAATCCAGTACATGTTCCTGCTGTAATTGTATTGGAGGAAGTAACAAATGGGTAAGTTCCAAAATCAATATCCAACATTGTACCTTGAGCTCCTTCTGCTAATATTTTTTGATTAGCTTTTAGTGCTTTATTCATATAATGCTCGCTGTCAACCGTGGTAAATTGACGTAAAAATTCAATTCCTTCAAACCAAGGTCTTTCTAACTCGCTTAAATTATATTCAAACCCATCGTAATGTTTTAAAATTCCGATGTGTTTTTCAAGAAGTGCATTGTATTTTTCTTTAAAATCCGCTTCAAAGACATCCCCTACCCTGAGACCATTACGACCTGTTTTATCCATGTATGTCGGTCCGATTCCTTTAAGTGTAGAACCAATTTTATCTTTGCCTTTTGCAGTCTCAGATGCCGCATCGAGTAACCTATGAGATGGTAAAATTAAATGAGCTTTTTTCGAAAAAATCAGGCGCTCCTTAACATTAACACCAACTGCCAATAGTTTCTCTATTTCAACTTTTAAAACAACAGGGTCAATTACTACTCCATTTCCAATAATATTTAAAACATTTTCGCGAAAAATACCGGATGGAATCGTATGTAGCACAAACTTTTTTTGGTCAAATTCGAGGGTATGGCCTGCATTAGGTCCACCCTGAAAACGAGCAATATAATTGTAATCTGGCGTTAAAACATCAACAATTTTTCCTTTTCCCTCATCTCCCCATTGAAGGCCCAATAAAACATCCACTTTCATCTTTACTTATTAAAATGATTTATCGCCTCTTCCGTGGTTTTGTAAATACTAAAAACTTCATATAATTTGGAAATATCAATTAATTTTTGAATTCCGGAGTTTGGGTTAGCCAAAACTACATCACCTCCATTAATTCTAGCCTTGGTCATTGTTCTTATCATAAAAGCTATTCCACTGGAGTTCGTATTTGTTAACTCAGATAAATCAAAAACAAACTTTGAGAATTTAATCTGTTCAATTTTTTCTTTTAACTGTTCCAAATCCAAATCTGATAATATTCTTCCTTGAATACTCACAACAGATACGGCCGCCTCATTCATTATCGAAAATTGTAAACTCATAGTTCATTGTTTTTTTTGACTCCATAAAAATAGAGAGAGTGGTGGTGAATTTGAACACCAAAAAGTTCTTCCATCGTTGCCTTAATTTGTTGAATACGGGGATCACAAAATTCTATTACTTCGCCCGTATCCGTGCAAATCAAATGGTCATGCTGCTTAAAACCGTGAGACTTTTCAAAATGCGCTTGATTTTTACCAAATTGATGTTTTCTAACTAAATTGCAAGCCATCAATAATTCTATGGTATTGTAGAGAGTAGCCCTCGATACACGATAATTATGATTTTTCATTTTTAGGTACAATGATTCTACATCAAAATGGCCTTGATGGTCGTATATTTCAGCTAATATTGCAAAACGCTCAGGAGTTTTCCTGTGTCCATTTTGCTCAAGGTAAGCCGAGAATATATTTTTAACTTTTAACTGTAACTCTTGACTTGACATAATTGATGCAAAAATAGTTAATTTGAACGCACGAAAGTTGCTCGGGTAAATAAACTTTGAACAAGTCTTCCACAATAAATTATTTATCGAAGAATTTGTATTTCATCAATGAAAGTCCAAGGAATATTTCCTTCTCCAGGCAATCCACTGGGAATCAGCATAATTGAATCAATCACCAATTTTACTTTTTGCGTTTTTTTTGATAACTGAAATGAAAATGTTTTAATCTGCTGATTATCATTTAGTTCAATTTTTGGATTTACTAGCTCGAATGCATCATCTAAAACAATCTTTACGTCATTTGGAAAATAAATCCACGAATTTTCATCCGATAGAAAACGAACAAAAACCTGAAAATTGGACATCTTTTTTCCTAAATCAAGTTCAATTTGAATTTTATTTTTATTGAATCCGATCCACTCATTTCCCTTCCAAGGTAATGAACCAAACTGACCGTCAACCAAAGTTAAATCCCCTCCGTTGTAATTAGGGCTCGGTTCTGTTATGTATTTGATAGGTAAGCCCAATGCATGAGTTGCATTAATTATAAAATGTGAAGAAGACGAATTTTCTGTTGTTTTTATGTAATAATGGTGGTTAGTTATACCTTTTTTTGGTCGTTTTACTTGTATCCATGAGTTTGGCGCAAATGTAACATTCGTATTGTTACCTGTTTTGGAATAATCATTTATTAAAATCTCATTTCTTGAATAAGACAATTCGATTTGTCCAGATTCTTTGGATGCATTAATTCTAAATTTCAGTCCGCCCTTTGAACGCTTCCATTCAACTTCAGGTAAAAATGCTGTTTTGGAAAAATTTACCTTTTTAGCTTCTAAATACTTAAAGTGATTATTTGATAATATGTATTTAAATGTATTATAATCAGGCTTTTCGATAGACCAAAGAGTTTGACTTAATGCGATTGCACGAGGATATGTCATATACTCTAATTTTTTAAAATCTGCGATGTATTCAGTCCACAAATTCGCTTGTCCACCCAAAATGTACGAATGATACTTTTCATCTAAATCTGGAGGAATAGGATTAAATTCATAGGCTTTTTCTAGAGGTGTATAACCACCTATTGCCAGTGGCTCATTCTTTTTACCTTGATAATGATCAAAATAACAATGAGAACCCGGTGACATAACTACGTAGTGCTCTTGTTTGGCTGCTTCAATTCCACCGTCAAATCCTCTCCAAGACATGACTGCTGCGTTTTGAGAAAGCCCCCCCTCCAAAATCTCATCCCAACCGATCAGTTTCTTACCTTTAGATGCTAAATACTTATCCATTTTTTGGATAAAATAACTTTGTAATTCGTGTTCGTCCTTCAGGTTATTAGTATTAATTACATTTTGACATTTTTCGCATTCTTTCCAACGTTTTTTAGGCGCTTCATCACCACCAATATGAATGAATTCCCCGGGGAAAAGTAGAGCTACTTCGTCTAAAATTTTTTGTAAAAAAGAAATAGTTTCATCCTTAGAACAAAAGATATCATCAAAAACGCCCCAAAGTCCCTCAACACAAAGTTCTTTTCCGGTACAACTATATTCTGGATAAGCAGCTAAGGCGGCTCTACTGTGACCGGGCATTTCAATTTCAGGTACAATTGTAATGTATTTTGAAGCTGCGTATGCGACTACCTCTTTGATTTGTTCTTGCGTGTAAAATCCACCATAACGCTCTTTTTTATAAGTTCTTGGCTTGGTTGTGTAATGATTTTCAACTGTACTATCTCGCCACGCACCAATTTCAGTAAGTTTTGGAAATTGTTTAATTTCAATTCTCCAACCTTGATCGTCGGTCAAATGCCAATGAAAAGTATTGAATTTATACATCGACATTAAATCAATATAGCGCTTTACTTCTTCGACGGTAAAAAAATGGCGAGAAACATCCAAATGTAAACCCCTCCATTGAAACTTTGGATAATCTTTAACAAAGCATTTTTTCAGAGAATACCCTTCAGAATCTGAATTAATTAACTGCATGAACGAATGAAATGCATAGAAACACGATGCATCTGAGGAATAAGATATCGTGATATCATTTGAAACATTAATTGAGTATGAATTTTCAATTACATTTACTAATTTTTTAAACTTCAATTGAGATTCATTTGAACTAAATTTTATTTCCATTTTGTGGTATGAAAATGCAATTTCTTTGAGTTGATTTTTAAGATTTTCTGATAGACCTGTTGAATCAACTATTACAGTTTTCTCGATTAACAGCGATTCATTGAACTCTTTGTACGTTGCAGGGCTTGGAATAATTGGACAGATTTGTGAAAATGAAAATTGAACATTCAATACTATGAATATCCCAAGTAAAATAAATACGTTTTTTCTGTTCACTACAAATGTCATTATTTTCAAACAATAATATAAAATTACCTATTTTAAGCTATTTCAAAAGTCCTTTATTATATTTGCATATCATGTCATGTTTGCAAGTCTTATTGGCCATAATCTTTCCTCCTCTCGCTGTGGTTGACAAAGGCTGTGGATCTGTAATAATTGTCGTGATTTTAACATGTTTTGGATGGGTTCCAGGTGTAATTGCTGCTTTAATAATCCTTAATTCAAAAAAAGGATGACTATTCCATCCACAATTTCAATGCTTTTTCTTGCGAACTATTTTTGATTTCTTTCGCTTGAACGGAGTATGTCACATAGAAAAAACGCTGAACTTCAGGAAGTAAAAGAGTTCTTATTTTTCCTTCTCGAATAAAAGTAATTTCTTTCATATCTTCATCGAAATAGGAAAACCAGGATTCAATATCGTTATTTAGAATAAACCCATTTACACCAATAATCTCATCTCCTATTCGCATTCCTCCAAGCTCAGTAGGACCTCCAGGATACATCGCCGATACCACAAAAGATTTACCAAGCGGAATGAGTTTCATTCCTAATCTACCTTCTGAATATAGTGCAGATGGCTTGTGTACTAATTCCAATCCAAGGTATTCAAGAGATTCAGTTAGAATTGATTCATAGGGTTGGGTTCCGTGAACGAAATCTTTAAAAAATGAATCAAAGGAAGTTCCTGAAACATGCTCAAGAACTAAAATATAATCTTTTTCTGTAATTCCTTTTCCTTGCATTGCAAAATCAAAATACAAGCGCTTCATTACCTCATCAAGACCATATTTATTTTGCGTTGCTTGCCTAATTTTGACATCGGTAACAAATGCCAATAAACATCCTTCCGTGTAAATAGAAACCTTTCTTCCGGGTACACCCGGAACATAACCATCTAACCAGGTATCAAACGATGACTGTGCAACAGAATAATTAAACCGCGCTGGGTTGTCAAAATGCTTTTGAAGTTGCGACTTGAATTCATCCAAATACTGATCGAGCGAAAAAACACCGCTTTTTAATAAAAATAAATCCCCCATATACGTGGTGATTCCTTCGTAAATGAATCCAAGTTCCGAATAGTTTTCCCTCTTAAAATCGTACGGCAACATTGCAGCTGGACGTAAGGCTTTAACATTCCACGTATGATATAATTCATGCGAGGAAACACCTAATAATTCCTTGTATAAACTCTTGAAAACCTCATACGTCGGACCCAACGTGATGACAGTACTTTTACAATGCTCAACACCGTGATAAGCTTTACATGGAAGAATCTGGATGAAAAAGTGATAATCAGATACTGGAAATTCAATGAATTTTTCAATTTGTTTTTTAGAAAATGCAGCAAAATCATTGAGAATTCGATCCCAATCAGGCTTTATTTCACCATTAAACCAAACGTAAAACTTGGTAGAATTCACTTCATACGTTTCACATTGAAGTATCGGAGAACAAATAAATGGTGAATCTGCCAACTCATCAAAATTAGCTGCTTGGCGAAGCGTATTTTCACCTTCAAGCGAAGTGGCAATTTTCCACGAATCAGGAACGTTCAACTGGATTTCACACGGAAAATCTTGCGTTTCTTGAGTAAATATACAACAATTAACCGGATTCACATATAATTGATTATCAGATAGAAACGTAGAGCCTGCATTTAATTCAGCAGCATAATAGGAATATTCAACAGAAACAAAACTGGTTTCTGAAGTATTTATTTCCCAGGTATCTTTATTGATTTTTTGAAAGGGAAGTGACTTTTTTTTATCGTTATAAACCTTGAATCGGTTGACGTTTTTAGCAAAATTTCCAAGTTCGTATCTACCTGGTCGCCAAGACGGTAAATGGACATGGGTTAAATCTTTTGTAACAGGAATTTGAACCTTAATTTGAACATATTGTTTATTACGTTCCTCTGCCGAAAAAGAATAGCGAACAACAGCTTCCATAAAATCAATTAATTAAGCGTAGAATTCATCTTGCAATTGACTAATTTTAGTATCCGCCAAATAATCGTCGTAAGGCATCATTTTGTCAATTATTCCTGTTGGTGTCAACTCGATTATACGATTAGCAACCGTGTTCACTAATTCGTGGTCATGAGAAGTAAATAAAAGAATCCCTGGAAATTCTCTCATGGCATTATTTAAGGCGGTTATCGACTCCAAGTCAAGGTGATTGGTTGGTTCGTCCATGATCAATAAATTCGCTTTTGCTAACATCATTTTAGACATCATGCAACGCACTTTTTCCCCTCCTGAAAGTACATTTGCCGTTTTCATTGCTTCCTCGCCAGTAAATAACATACGACCTAGGAACGTTCTCAAATACACTTCTTCTTTTTCTTCGTCGGTATGTGCATATTGACGCAACCAATCGATTAATGATATTTTATCTTCAAAATACTCGTGATTATCGTTTGGAATATATGCAGTTGAGATTGTTGTTCCAAAAGTAAATTCACCAGAATCTGCTTTCATTCTTCCATTTATAATTTCATAAAACGCTGTTAAAGCGACGGAATTTTTAGAGATGAACGCAATTTTATCTCCTTTATTTACGATAATATTTACACCTTTAAATAATTGAACACCTTCTTCTGTTTTCTTGGAAAGATTTTCAATTGATAAAATTTGATTTCCCGCATCGCGATCTTGGTGAAACGTAATTCCCGGATATCTTCTAGAGGATGGCTTGATTTCTTCTAAATCTAGGTTATCCAACATTTTACGACGACTTGTTGCTTGTTTAGATTTCGCTGCATTGGCAGAAAAACGGGCAATAAATTCCATCAATTCCTTTTTCTTCTCCTCTGCTTTTTTGTTCTTGTCTGAACGTTGGCGCGCAGCTAATTGAGAAGATTGGTACCAAAACGAATAATTTCCAGTGAATAAATTCAACTTACTAAAGTCGATATCAACGATATGCGTACAAACCGTATCTAAAAAGTGACGGTCATGCGATACAACGATTACTGTATTTCTAAAATCCATTAAAAAGTCTTCTAACCAGCCAATTGTTTTTAAATCAAGGTCGTTAGTTGGCTCATCGAGAATCAACACATCCGGATTTCCGAATAAAGCTTGTGCCAAAAGAACACGAACTTTTAACTCATTCGGTAAATCTGACATTAACGAATAATGATAGGATTCTACAATTCCTAGGTTACTCAATAAAGTGGCTGCGTCAGTTTCGGCATTCCAACCTTCTAAATCAGCAAATTCTGCCTCTAATTCAGCGGTTCGCATTCCGTCCTCATCCGAAAAATCTGGCTTAGAATACAACGCATCTTTTTCAACCATAATTTCATACAAACGCTTATGTCCCATAATTACGGATTGTAACACCGGAAATTCATCAAAAGCAAAGTGATTCTGATTCAAAACCGCCATTCTTTTTCCAGGCTCTAAGTCAATTCGTCCAGTTGTTGGATCTTGGTCACCAGTTAAAATCTTTAAAAAGGTTGATTTTCCTGCACCATTCGCGCCAATTACACCGTAACAATTGCCATTAACAAATTTGATATTTACTTCATCAAAAAGAACTCGTTTACCGAATTGAAGAGAGACGTTACTTACATTAAGCATACTAAAAATTTTTGCAAATGTACGATAAATAAAGGGAATTCATAATGTGGTATGTCAATCTGATAAACTTTAGAATCAATTAACTTATTAATTTTGTTCAAAGAAAATAAATATGTCAACCAAAAAAATTGAAGTTATTGTTCCTCCACGTGAACCACACTTTGTTGGTGATGGATTTCGCGTTCATAATTTTATTCCAAGCGCTTATCGTTTGGATATGCATCGCATGGATCCATTTATCATGTTGGATTACAATTCACGCTTTTATTTTCCACCAAGTGAAAAACCTTTGGGGGTGGGCGTTCATCCACACAGAGGATTTGAAACAGTGACGATTGCTTACAAAGGAAGAGTTGCTCATCATGACAGTGCCGGAGGTGGAGGAATTATTGGCGAAGGAGATGTTCAATGGATGACAGCAGCATCAGGTGTTTTACACAAAGAATATCACGAAGAAACCTTCAGTAAGGAAGGAGGAGAATTTCAAATGGTTCAACTTTGGGTGAATTTACCTGCAAAATTTAAAATGTCTCAACCAAAATACCAAGCAATTTCAAACCAAGAAATGGGGATAGTTGAACTCGAGAATAACAGCGGTAACGTTGAAATTATTGCAGGTGAATATCAAGGTGTTAAAGGTCCCGCCAATACATTTACTTCAATTTCCATGTTTAATGTAAAATTAAATGAAAATGGAATAGCCGTATTTTCATTTCCAGCTCATTTTAATACAGCCTTGCTTGTTGTGGAAGGAGAAATTCAAGTTAATGAAGATGGTATCGTTCCAGTCGATCACTTTGTTTTATTTGAAAATGAAGGAGAACAAGTTAAAATTACAGGATTAAAAAATTCAATCGTATTAGTTTTATCCGGCGAACCAATAAACGAACCTATTGCTGCTCATGGTCCCTTTGTGATGAATACACGACAAGAACTTGTTGAAGCGTTTCAGGATTTTCAGAATGGAAAGTTTGGATATTTGGCGGATTGATCTTGTTGGAATTAACAACGATTCGGTCGATGTTCTTCCCATTTTTTCAGCTTGTAGAACATATTAATTCGAAGCGTAAAAGCATGCGAAGGATGCACACGAATTCCGTCATTAAGTTTTAAACCGTACGAATAGAAAAGCTCGCCTACTATAAATGAAAAACCAAATGAAGGCTTGAGGTAATGTGCTTGATTTGTTAAATCATAGATGTAATCTCCCCTAATACCTGCAGTAAATGGAGGAAAATAGAAAAAGTTGTATCCATAATAAATTCTTGCACTTTGCGCTAAAACTCCAGATTTTGAAGAAATCCCATATCCAAGTCCCCAAGAATTTGTTGCAAAAATACATCCTGCTCCTCCGCAAAAGCTTCGTTTGTAACTTCTTCCAAGTCCAATTTCAAAATCATGTGCTGATCCGACAGAATAACCAATTGGAATATGCCAGGCATTTCCCAAAAATTTAGATTTTACTTTGTTTTCAATAATCATATAATGAGTATCTCTATGAATACTATCGGCATGCAGATGAGTCTGACTTGTAAGATCTAAATTCGATAAAATTAGTAGAAAAGAGATAAGAAAGTTCTTAAGCATAATTTAGATTCCTAACAATGTAATTACTATTTTAATCAAGTTTAGTAAAAATAAAATCAATATTAACAATTACTTTCATTTTGTTCAAAAACTGTTTTACTTTTTTAAATAAGTGCGCTAATTTTCAATTAAATTTGTGGTCAATTTGCAGCGAACGTTCGCTTCGAAGAATGTAAATTGAAAATATGCCCAAAGATTCTTCTATAAGCTCCATATTAATCATCGGGAGCGGCCCAATTATCATCGGTCAAGCGTGTGAGTTTGATTATTCCGGTTCTCAGGCATCTCGTTCACTCCGTGAAGAAGGAATTGAAGTTACGTTGATAAATTCAAATCCAGCAACCATTATGACGGATAAGGTTGTTGCTGACAATGTTTACCTTCAACCTCTAGAACCTGAAAGCATTATTGAAATTCTTAACAAGCATAAAATCGATGCGGTTTTACCAACAATGGGTGGACAAACGGCATTGAATCTTTGCATCAAGTGTGATGAAATGGGCATTTGGGAAGATTATGGCGTTAAAATTATTGGGGTTGATATTAAGGCGATTGAAATCACCGAAAATCGTGAAGAATTTCGCTTATTGATGGATAAAATCGGAGTTGGTATGGCCCCACAAGCAACTGCAAAATCCTTTTTAGAAGGAAAAGAAGTTGCTCAAAAGTTCGGTTTTCCTCTCTGCATTCGAGCCTCTTACACCTTAGGTGGAGCCGGAGCATCAATCGTTCATGACCCAAAAGAATTTGATGGTTTACTTGAACGCGGATTACAACTTTCTCCTATTCATGAAGTTATGATTGATAAGGCTTTATTGGGTTGGAAAGAATATGAATTGGAACTTCTTCGTGATTCAAATGATAATGTAGTAATTATCTGTTCGATAGAGAACTTTGATCCGATGGGAATTCACACGGGAGATTCTATTACAGTTGCTCCTGCAATGACGCTAT
>Ga0194115_10001458_pt1 | contig 30295 bp, 44 predicted proteins | sample TA2MahsurfametaG_3_FD_148656 | JGI IMG/M metagenome (GOLD analysis project Ga0194115, IMG submission 148656) | Freshwater microbial communities from Lake Tanganyika, Tanzania - TA2015002 Mahale S4 surface | ecosystem: Environmental > Aquatic > Freshwater > Lake | place: Tanzania: Lake... | reverse complement strand
ATCGTAGGCAGTGAGACCTAAGAAGATGATAATAGCAATAGCACTGACGACCATCTGCATTACGGTGCTGCCAATAAAGATGTTAACAATGCTGGCAATGATAATGGCGATTAAGCCAATAAACATGAACTGTCCAACACTGGTTAGATCACGTTTGGTAAAATACCCATAACCACTCATAATACCAAATAGGATGGCCGCACCCATAAAGGCACTGACAATTGATCCCATAGTGAAAACTGCAAAGATTGTGGCAAAACTCAAGCCCATCAATGCGGCAAAGCCGTGCAAGAATGCCTGCAAGCCTGCTTTGCTAAACTTCTCAGCGGCAAAGGCAAAGGCAAAGATTGCCACTAATGGTGCAAAAATCACAATCCACTTTGTTACACCAGTAAAGAAAAACTGTAGTAATGTGGCATTAGTACCTACCAAAAGACTGACAATCATGCTGGTAAGTACCGCTAGGCTCATGTGTCCGTAGACACGGCCCATAGCAGAGTTAATTTCTGAAGCAGAACGATATGTTGCTATTCCGCCTGTATATGCTGTTCCAAACATATTCTTCTCCTTAAAAAGTTATTTAGTAACGTCTATTTCCGTGCAATGTAAATATCTGCCTAAAGGCACCCTCCAAACAACTGTGAGTCTGCTGTGTGAATGTGTTGGTATAGTGTATCCAAACACCTGTATCAGTACGCCTTACATCGTCAATGTAAAACTCTGTCATGTTAGGACTAAGCCAATACTGGCCAGGGTGGATTTCTATTTGTTTATTCATTTTGTTTCACCCTTTAGCGCATCAAAGGTTTCTTGCTTTTTACGATCTTCGAAGGCCTGTTCTTCAACTTCTCGGATTTTACAAATTAAATCATGTAAAATTTCCAGTACAGGTTCTTTGCCTTTGTCATGAAAATGACTGTATTGTTGTCCAAAACTACTATGGTAAAACAGATCTTTGTTTTCCCCTAATTCTCTTAGACATCCGTATATCATGTCCTTTAATATTTGTTTGTCCAAATTAGATTTTTTCACCTTGTTTAAATCCTCTAAACCTTAAGAATCGGGGGAACCTAAGCGAGAAAGTGCCATCTTGATTTTGAGTAATAGCATCTGCTCTGACCTCTACTACTTGGCCAACCACTTTATCACGTGAACTCCAAAAAATATCACGATCAGAATCACTAAAGCCGCTGCCAACATTGACTCGGATTGTCTTATCAAGATCATCACCTTCGCAAACCAGTGCACCAAGACGTCCGGAATTTCGTCCGGTACCTTCTTCCACCATGGTAACCTGAAGGCTAACTTCGATAAACGGCTTGAGTTTTAGCCAGTGGTGTGTTCTTTTACATTCATATGGTGCATCCGGATCCTTAATCATAATGCCTTCATAGCCACCATCGATGGCTTCTTGGTTTATTTCTCTAAACAGTTTACGACCTGCATCAGTATCGAGGTCTACCAGTTCATGTTCTAGTACACGAACGTTAGGCAATTTTCCTTGCTCAAGCTCATACCAACTTTGTAGCATACCCGAACGTTCTGTCTGTAACAGATTGCTAAATCCAATTTGGAAATCATGTAAAGGCATGATGTCAAACAGATACAAGATAGCATCTGAGGCATTGACATTGTCCTTGCGGTGAACCTGCTTCATCAAGTCCTGAAACGAGCTAGACATGATCTCTCCGTCTAACACATAAGGTATGTCAAAGCCCTTGCCTACTTCGCTGAGCTGTGCTTTTACATGCTCAAAATTAACCAGTTCCTTGCCATTACGGCTAAACTGATCAACACGCCCGCTTGGATAGACAATAGTAATAACACGAACTCCATCGAGTTTAACTTCGATGAGTTTTCTTCCGGCCACTTTAGTTTCGTGATTACTACTATCGTGAGCAAGTTGACACTCAAACACAGGAATAGAATACTTTTTAGGTCCACGCTTTACTACCTTGTTAATAGTTTTCTCACTGACTCCGCAACGCAGATCCTTGATAAGAATGCGTCTATACCAACCATTCCATTGGGATTTTGTTGCAGTATTCATTATGGCATCAACTGCACTCCTAGCACTATTGCCTGTGAGCTCACGATTACATAGACGCTGAGCAACACTAAGAAAAGCATCCCAAGATAAGCCAAGGCCGCTTTCATCCGTTTTCTCCGGTATTTGTTTTAGTCCGAAAGTTACTGTGGCATCCAAAGCCAACGCACATCCTGCAAAGAACTCGTCGTTCTTCTGCTTCATTTGGACTTCAATGATTGCTTCTTTATCTAACCGACTATTATGGGTTTCTAGTGCCCAAATTACACTAGCACATGGATCGCTCACTGTAGACTCCAATAGTTTATCAATGCCTTATTGTAACATCAATAATCTAGTAGGTCAAGTAATCAGTAGTCCGGAATGGTTTACCTATTTGAGCATTAGGTATGTATGACAGCGATTTCTTCTTTATTTTGCGAATTATTGGATGATTATGGTTCCAATCGAAGGACTTCATGTACTTGTAAAACGTGGTTCGTTTATGCCTACGGTATTGGTCGCTGTCAATGTAGGCCTTCATTTGGCAAAAATCTGAACCAAATCTATCTAATAATTCGCAGGCTATATTAAATGAGTAGGCACCAATTTCATCTTTGTCGCCGTAATAATTTTGGTTGCGCCTGTCACGGCCGCGGCTGGCTGTGCTTTGATAACCGGGTATGCTTTTAAACTTTCTGGCCCTGAATTGCCTCATGTGTATTATTTCATGTAGCATGGTATCAGCAAATAACCAACAGATCCTTTGCCATTTGTGTCTAGATACTTGTATAAATTCATCAAAAAAATGATAGGAAAATACCACCTGTATGGGTTTTCTGTGTTTTTTATCCAGATCGCTAAAGTACCAACCACCAACAAACACATATTCAGATTCTGTCTCAGGATCACGATCACAAACTACCCTAATAGGTAAATGACCTTTTAAATGCTGACTAACTATTTTTTGGAACTTTTCTATTTTAAGTTTTTTGCCAACAACCCGACTCTGTACCTCATTTAATAGGCTGTACAGCATGTCTCTCGTAAGAGCGCTCCAGTTAAACGTGTTTGCCAGTGCCACAAAAAACTCCTATTCCGTATATTTAGCCTTCGTTGTTGAGTTATTGTAGCATCATTAAAACCCTACATAACTAGCGTTTTAGGACTATTTCATCCACAAGACCATATTCTAAAGCTTCTTTTGCGCTCATAAATTTGTCGCGTTCCATGTCATTTTCTAATTGGGCGAAAGTCTTTGCTTTACTATTATGATTAACATAAATTTCTATCAAAATCTTTTTCATTTTAAGGATTTCTTCTACCTGTATCTGCATGTCTGTAGCCTGTCCACGAGCACCGCCCGACGGCTGGTGTATCATATGGCGTGCATTTGGTAGTATCTTACGCTTGCCCGCGGCGCCGGCTTGTGCTAACAAGCTGCCCATAGAACAGGCCTGCCCCATAATAATGGTGCTTACATCTGGTTTGATAAACTGCATGGTATCGTAAATGGCCATACCGGCAGTGACAGATCCGCCAGGACTATTAATGTAAAAGGAAATGTCTCTGTTAGAGTCTTCTGCTTCAAGAAATAATAACTGCGCTACTATAAGACTAGCAGTGTGTTCGTTAACATCTGTATCCAACATTATTATTCTGTCTTTCAGTAATCTACTATAGATATCATAGGCACGTTCGCCTCTGCTTTCTTGTTCGACTACCATAGGTATTAGATTGGGCATTTTGTTCCTTTATAAGTTAACTGTATGTATTAATGATCTATTTGCCATGGTTTTTTCGACACCAATCCTGCGACTATTTTAAATTTTTCAAATGCTTTCTTCGCCGCTATATTATTATCAAGTTCATCACTTGGTAGGATAGTTTCAAGCCAATACCATGGTAGTCGTTTAGGATTGACGCCGAATTTTCGTGGCTCATGGAATTTTCCAGACTCAACTAGTTCAATGCTGACGCTGCGAAATCGATCCTCATCTTCGTCTGTATAACTGGCCCATTCGGGATAGTTATGACCCGAGCGTGAACGATATCCCTGCCAAATATCTTGCCACTGTTCATTGTCCTTGGGATTGAAGTCCGTGCGGGAAATAATAACCAAAACGTCGGCTAGATCTACCTTGCCTTCAACTATGTCTCGAACGCAACGACTATAACTTAATCCGATTTTCATTTTATCTGCCTTGCTTGATATTTTCAATTAGAGGCCCAACAGTGGTAAATGTCAATCCACCCATATTACCTTCATAAATATGGGTGCGATCATTGTAACGCATTTCTAGTTTCACCGATTTCATTACGCTTACTGATAATCTTTTTTGTTGTCTAAAATCTAGTATATCAGCAATCATAGTCTTGCCATTATCAACACATTCCAATTTACAAGTATCACTGATCGTTGTTTTGATGTTCAAGGGTCACACTCCATTTTTTAATTTCTAATTTTAAATTAGCATTTTCTATTTCTAAACGCTGTATGTACTCCGCAATTTTTAGCAGAAATGTGCTTTGATTTTCTGCGGTTGTTCTAATCATTTCTGAAACAGTTTTTAAATCATTTGTCATCTTTAACTCCGGGTCTTTAAATGGTATGAATTCTTGTATGCTAGGCACTATATCTCCAATACAATGTTAGGGTTCCAACCTGTCTCTTCGTAGCCTTCGTAACCACGAGGGTTACAAACAATACGAGTGCCACCGATCATATAATCAAAAGGATGATGCGTATGACCATGGGTCCACAATTTGATCTGTGGATGATCCAAAATGAACTCACTCAAGTCACTATGGTATCCTCCGTTCATAGCATGATTATTAGCATACCTAGGATGCACACTGAGATGACTAGGACTATGATGTCCGACAACGACAACCTTGCGATCTTTATGATCTGTAAGTGCACTCTTAAAGTAACCTAGTGTTTGACTATGACGCTCAATAATGTGTGAAGGACGCAGCTTTGTGTATCTGTGTCCATCGTGGCGTATGATTCTAAAGTCACTCATTAAGTGTGGCAAAGCCTGTAGTGTCAGCGGATCGCCTTTGTTGCAGTCAGTCCATAGTGTAGCACCTACGAAAACTACATCATCAATTTCTTTAGTATCTCTTTCTAAGAAGTAGACGTTATGATACTTGGCACATTCATCACGCAGATGCTGTAGGCTAGCAACAAACTTCCCATGATAAAATTCATGGTTGCCTGCAACATAAACCACATGGGGAAATTGAAAACTTACTCGCTTTAAAAAATCTCGGAATCGTTGTGCAGTTTCTTGCCTACGTCCTAGACCCTGACTGCCAGCAGCCATAGCCCGGTCAATTGGACTGGTAGGTTCAGGATGGTCGTGCAGATCCCGGGCAACCATTATGTCGCCACTGAGAATTAGAACATCGCAACCTTCATCATTTTTTATGTTGACGTCGCTGAATTCTAGATGTAAATCACTGACCAGTTTTATCTTCAATCCTTTTCCTCCAAACTATCGCATCTTCTTCATAGTCAAAGTGGGGGCTAAGTTCAATGGTTTCATCCAAGTCGTCAACCCAAACATAAACCTGATCGTGGTCATTACAGATTAATCTCATATTACAGTCAGCTTCCAGGTTAATACGTGATGTAAATTTACCATATTAGTGTATTTTATTGTGCTATCTTGACATAATTCAGTCTAGTAGTAGACTTTTTGGTTAACCAATTATGACTGTGATCTTTAACCTTACCTTTAATAATTATCGCAGGACCTTGTTTAAGTTCAAATTTAGTGAACCAACTAACTAATTTATTGTTAATAATAGCATCAACATTAAAAGCTTCAAAGTTTTTGGATCGGATACATTGTAATATTTCGCAATCCTTATTATGTATCCAAGTGTCTTTGTCTGCGATGTATCCATCATCTAAATCTTTCGAACGTTTTTCAAAACTACTACGTGTGCGATCACGCAAGTATACCGAAGGTAAACAGGCCACATAGCCTATTTTATTTCCGGACACTTGATCTTCATTGAGAATAGTGTTAACTTCAATTTGAAATTCGTTTTCACCCTTAATCGCACTAAACATCAATCTACGGAAATATTTTCTAATTTCTTCAGCGGTTACCCTGTCTTCTTCAAGAACTGTAATAGGATGAACCTTGAACTCGGGTTCGTCATTACCAAGTGTTACCAGACCTAAGGCGTTGCGTATTAGGGTTTTATTATCATGTTTGACAAACAAGAATTTTCCATCTTTGTCAAAAACACTTTCATTGGTTTTTAGATAGTCGCCATTGATGCGCTGGGCCGCACAGGCAAGTTCTAAAATATTTTGAGTATAAAACTTTGGTATCATTTTCGCTCGCAAATTGAATTAGAGAGTAGTTATAATACTTCCAAAGTTGCTGTAAGTCAAATGTTTTGGTTATAGCCTATATGTTATACGGCCCTTGGTAAGGTCATAAGTGCTGACTTCGATTTTCACACTGTCCCCTAAGATGATTTTAATTTTATTTTGTTTAAGTTTACCGCCTAGATAGCATAGTATGATATGAGGCATGTCATCAATTTTGACTCTGAATGTATTATTTGGCAAAACTTCAGTGATTGACCCTTTCAGTACTATAAGATCATCTTTACTCATTCTTTACTGATCACTATGGCATTATCCTCCAATTTGACCTTTAAAGTATCTCCCACTTTCCAACCAGTGCTGAGTATAATGTCAGGAGGTATTTTCATAAGCACATTATCTGGATCTCCGGGAATGTCCTCAAAAATTTCTTCTGTTAGATAAACGTGCTTACTTGTTGTCATTTTCTTTTTCCTGTTTAAGTTGGCTGTCGCCTGGACCTACTCTATAATTATCTTCTACACTATCTGCTGTACTAACTTCGAATAACATACTGTTGGGGGCTAGCGATTGTAATTGATGCGGCCGCAACGGAGGATTGTGCCATGTATCGCCTTCCTTTAAGATCTTTTCATGTAGCTGGGCGGTGTTGGTGTCAATCCATCTTACAAGAAACTGTCCAGCGTTAACAAACCAGGTTTCTTCTTTTTCTCTATGAAAATGCATACTGAATCTTGACCCGACATGTTCAAAACATAAAATCTTGCCGCAGTATTTGTCGTTGGTAGCCCAAATCAATTCATATCCCCAACCTTTTTTCACATAGCCTTCTAGTCTACTCATTATTGTCCTTTATAACTAACTTACCCAGTTGGTATAGGTCTCTGTTCAGTTTAAACCTTTCCACGTCAGGGAACTGCTCTAGCACATTAATCTTTGCAATATCTCTGCTATTCAAAAACATTAAGATTTCGCTTCTTTTACTATATTATACTATATATAATTTTTGGTTCAGTCAACCTAAAAAAATAGCGCCCTAAGGTGCTATCTAAAAAAGTATTACTTTTTAGCTAAGGTCGTAGCGTGGGACCATTACAGTCTTAAGCATGATGCCCTCTGGGGTGAACTGAGCAAGATCAGCGGAAAGCAGAGCCTTCATGATTGAGGGACTAAATCCACTGACCAAAGCCGCACCCGACTTGTCAGCCTTGACTGGAACGTTGTCACTTGCGTTTAGGTTCCAGAACACAACTTGTGGCACAGTGTAACCTGCGGCCTCAAACTTGCGTTCGATCATTTGCATAGCAGAGTCGTCATAACGAGCACATTGGTCAAACTGCATGTCACTCAATACAAGCAACATCTTTGGCATGTCCCTTTGAGGCACAGAGTTTCCAACAGCAACGTCTAGAATCTTGTTCATGGCCGCATGTAGGTCAGTGCCCATTTCCCAATTAGACTTAGCCATTTGGTCAACCTTTTGGACTATGTCGCCTTTAAGAGTAACCAATTCAGGATCGCTGGAAAAAGTCAGGAATGTGTCCTTAAACACGCCCTTGTTCTTGTCTGCCAAGTACAAACCAAGCCCAACTGCCACATCAATACAACGAACATCAGTGCTCTTACCTGCTGGGCAGGTCATAGAACCGGACACGTCAACGATAGGCAGGATACTGGCTTCACCAACATAGTTAGGAAGGGCATCCCATTGTGCCTTGATGTGGTCTACCACAGTCTTGTCAGTGGCGCGGATTCCGTGAGCAAGACCCTTTAAGATTTCGTGTGGAAAAACTGCGCCAGCGTTGACCTTGACTGTCTTGTCCTCACCGTTAACTAGCTTGGCAACGTACTCCGCAAACAGAGGAGTATGGCGGTTAAATGCCTTCTTGTACAGACGAGCTGCCTGAGAGGGCACATGGCTAAAGTTGATGTTGTCCCAATCGTTGGCACACATCTGTGTTTCAACGACCTTTGTACTAGCCACAAGACTCTTGCGATAACGTTTTGGAGTCATTCCCAGGAATGCCCTTAATTCAGCCGCTATCTTGCCTTTACGTGGAGTCCACTTTGCAGCCAGAGCATTTGAGTCACGAAGGGCATCACCCAACATTTTATAGGCAGCCGACTTTAGAGTCGGCGTGGCAAAGACAAAGATATCATCCCAACGCCCCACTTCAGGGATCTTGCGAAGCAGAGCCAGTGCGGCATCTGGATCACGTTTTTCTAGATGAACCAGTATGTCACGGAAAAGTTGGCGTTCACCCGCACCTCCACGAACATCACGTGCCCATTGCGCAATACGCAGCGCCACATCAGAGTTTTCAACGAAAGCGGCTGTAAAATCGCCAGTGATGTCAGTGCCACGGCTAGCACCAATCTTGTAAAACAGATCTACTGTGGCCTTGGCTGTGGTTTTACAAGCCTTCATACCGTTTTCAGTACGGGCTTCTTGATTTTGAACTGCGTTAACAAAGCCGTTCATTTGTATCTCCTTTCTGAATGCGTTTTGTTTCAATTTACAAATTTGATTTTAGGTTGCTGTTAGCATTCAATAAACTAGACAGGATAGCCGGAACGATTTTTATTATTCTGCTTGGCCTTATCCCCAGTATATCGGTTTAGTCCCCCAAGCCTATCATGTGAATTCTGCACATGAACATATAGGTCTTTCCCTAGTCACCAGTTACATAAGCGTCTGTACTGCTACAGATAGGATACCTTCACGGGATTGCTCCTCCAATATTCCTAATCTTTCCCAGATCACCGTCTACTGCATTACGGGCTTCAGTTGATTAGTATGCTGTATCTATCCTAAAAATCAATCAGGCTAGTTATCTGCTTTTTGTTTTTAGTGAGAAATCGAAACTCACCTTGCCTAAGGGTAAGGAGTTTGCTGTCCTTACTTGTCTTAGACCATTCTCGATATTTAAAGATTGCTGTGCCTAGCCTAGAACTTCGTATCATCAAAAACCTATTGTAGTGTCTAAGTGTCTAGTTGTCAACTCTTTTATGACTTCTTTTTAACCTTTTCTAAAGGTGCTCGATTTAACCAAAATTTTCTTGACTGATTTTCAAAATGGACTTCTACGAAGTCCTGCCCGTCGATAGTCCGAACATTTTGGATGTCATCGCAAATTACTTCTTGATTATTTCTAATGTTACGCAGGCGAACGGGCTTTGTTTTAACTTGCTGTTTCATCTCGTTCTCCTTAGTTCAATTGCAAAAGTTAATCGCTAAGTCTTTGTTGTATTAAACCCTGTAGCTATATTTTTTAAATTCTGCAAAGAAAAGTATTATACTATTTTAAATATATTTTTCAACCTCGTGATGCTCAAAGTTTTTCCAGGATAGCATATGCTATAACCATTCCGTTATCATGACTGATACTTATATGACATATTTTGTTAGTTTCAGCCAAAGTATTTTTTAATTCGATGATGGGCTGTCCCAATTCTGTATTTTCTAGTAAAATATTTTTCCAAACTACATTTCCTCTAATTCCAGTTCCAAAACTTTTAGCAACTGCTTCTTTAGCAGCCCAATATTTGGCCAGTGCGGTTGCTTGACTTTTAGATTTCAAATAGATATCAAATTCTGCAGATAATAAAATTCGAGCAGCCAATCTATCACGGCGATCAGATCCCATTACTTTAAATCTAGATAGTTCAACTATATCAACACCAACACCTAATATCATTTTCTTTTCCATTTTTCTAAAAGTGATTTATTGCCAATATGTAATATGTATTGCCAACAACTTTCGTCACTTTCGTTTGAACACGTTAAGTATCTAAAATTATCAGTGTCCCAGTTTATATGAAATTGCCGAGAAAACTCTTGTCTAGTGAAATCCTGCCAATTATTACTTTGTCTACTAATAAAACACAATTCATGAGGCAAATTATTTTCCAACCATGTAAATTGACTTTGTGCTGATAGTCCCCAACTTGGACTCATTGTTCTAGGGTAAGCTATCTTATTATTACTTTTCCATAATCGATTTAACACTCTGACCGCTCCCGCTGGCCAACAATTCCTTACTAATATACTAGAGCACATTTCAGGATTGCCAGCATCGTCAAAACAAATAGTCAATGCAGAAACTTCTTTAAAAGCATCTCGATTATAATTCTTCCAAAGGCGATGCGTTTGGTCTTGATGCTGTCGTTCTCTTAATTCGTCAAACAACAAATCTAGTTTTGGTTCAGTTCCAGGTTTCCAAGTAATAGTATTCATGATTAAAGATATAGGTTATTTAATCCAATAAATATTTTGAGTTTTTATTTTAGGATTTGGACGTTGAAACTTGTTCATCAAAACTATATTAGGGCATCTGGCAACAATAAATATTTCAAAATTGAAATAGATCCTATCACTTATAAATCTACAGATTATTACAAAGAAAGTGTGATAGCAGCCCAAATGGTTGAAGCAAATAAATCTGGTCAATTACATTTGATGTATAGCGGCGGTGTAGACAGTGAATATGCTTTGAGTGTTTTCTTAAATCAAAAAATAGATATCATTCCGGTTATCGTTAGACTAAGTTCAAGCTATAATAAACATGATATTGATTATGCCTTATCATTTTGTGAGCAAAAAAATATTCAACCTTTAATTATTGACATTGATTATGATAATTTTGTTACAAGTGGAAAAATGATTGACTTAGCTATAGAGATGAAATCATCTTTACCACACTATACCACTACAGCTTATGCCGCCAGCCAATTAGACGGTACAGTTATCTGCGGGGATGGAGAACCTCATTTAGCTAAGAATAATGATAGCTCTTGGGATATCTGTATCTATGAGTTTGAATATTCTTTAACTAACTTTTTCCAAAGTCGTAAGATAAATGGAGTAGTTCACTTTAATAGATATACACCACAGATGTTTAGATCCTATTTGACCGATGCTAGGATGCAAGATTTAGCAAAGAACGCAGTTGTGGGTAAGTTAGGCTCTCATTCTAGTAAATGGATAATTTATAATCGTAACGGCGGCCTAGATCTAAAAGAAAGACCTAAGTTCCACGGCTTTGAACGCATAGAAAAAAGTCCAATAAAACAGCATGAAAGCTTTTCAGAACTAGAAAAAATCGGAAAACAATGGGATGGTGTTTGGCGTTGTGAATACCATGCATTAGTAAAAGATATTTGCATATGATACAACTAGATATTCAAGAAATTTTAAATATACTACCGCACCGTTATCCTTTTGTTATGATTGATCGCGTGTTAGAATTAGACAACAATAGTATACTTGCTCTAAAAAACTTCAGTTTCAATGAGCCCTATGCACAAGGACATTTTCCAAACAATCCAATCATGCCTGGTGTTATGATGGTAGAAGCAATGGCGCAAGCCAGTGCTATATTAGCTACTAAGTTCTGCGAAAAAAATATGGAAATGAAAGATTTAATCAAATATACAGCTAAAGGAACTGGTATATTGTTTACATCTGCGGACGAAATAAGATTTAAAAAAGTAGTTGTGCCTGGTGATCAACTGAAAATTAAAAGCAAATTAATACGACAGGCACGTAATTTATTCGATTTTGAAACACAAATTTTTGTGGAAAACAGAGTAGTGGCAGAAGCTAAATTAAAGGCCATATATGGACCGTAAGGAGAAATTATGAGTGATCTAGAATGGAAACCTCGAACACATGAGGAAGTAGAACGTAAGTTTATAGATATGATAAATCAGTATCTAAAAATGAATTTAGAGTATCCTTGTGACCCAAATATGTCATTAAAGGATTTAAAATTAGTCGGCGATGAAAGAATTAAAAAAGAAGTTGCAGATTTAGATCCTGAAGATTTTGAAACACTAAAATCTAACTATGAAGTAGACAGCATAGATATTCTTGAATTAGTAATTCAGATTGAAGAAGAATTCGGTGTTGTTATTGACGATAGCGAAATTGCAACTCTCCTTCGCTGGCATGACTTAATTGGCTACATTGTAGATGCACAGGAGCCTCCTAAACAGAAAAAATAATATGGAAGAGTTATATGTTCTAGAATATGCTGTTAAAGACTGCATGGGGAGCTCTGTCAGTGAAAACTATTTAAATTTCCCCAATACAAAAGGAGCCACGACCGCTATCCGATATGATCCTGCTAAGTTTGAGCAGGTGCTATGCACCAAAGGATTTCATATGGATTATGTAGACAATGACTACAACTGTTACAAAATGTTGTTAGACCTAGTGGACATGGTCACACAAAAATATCCTGTTGAGATTTTAGATAAAGATACCGCAGTTGTATTCGGATCGTTTGCTCCAGGAGCACATCTTAAAAAAGACTTTGACGCCGCATTTGAAGCTAAACAAAGACGTTTTAGTCCTACGAAATTATTCATGGGCAATCATGATTTGATGTCGGCATTTATCTCTGGCAAACTCAAATTAGAAGGTATTAATACTAGTCTTAATGCTGCTTGTTCTAGCGGCATGTTTAATCTGCACTATGCTACCATGCTTATACAAACTGGACATTGCAATATGGCTCTTGTAGGTAATGTAGACATGACTGTATTGCCTAGTATGCAATACTATTGGCAATGCACAAGTGCTATTAGCACTATTGATGGTGGAACTTGTAAACCCTTTGATAAATCAAGAGATGGCTTTCTACAAGGCGAAGGCGGATCTTTGTGGCTTATTTGCAATGAAGAAACTCTTATAAAGAAAAATTTAACTCCTAAAGCTAAAATTAGAGCAATTACTAGCGGTGCAAAAGTAACTAGTATGACGGCTCATGATAAAACTTGTGCAAATCAATTAAGCCTAATTGATAAGGTATATAGAATGAGTGGGCTTAGTTCTAAAGATATGGCATTTTTTAATGCCCATGCTACTAGCACTCCCATAGGAGATGATATCGAAGTTGACGTATTTCAAAAGGCGTTTGAAGACTGTGATAGTCCACTGGTTAGTTTTAAAGGTTACATTGGTCATACGATGAGTGCCTGCGGATTAGTTGAATCTGCATATGGATTACAAGCAGTTAAAAATAAAATGTTATGGGGGAATCATAACCTTACAGATCCGCTGTCTGATGACCCTCGACTTATTGTAAATCCTGTAACACTTAACAGTAATAAGTTTATTAAAGCTAGTTTTGGATTTGGCGGAAGAACGAATATAGCTATTTTTGAAAATTTACAATAATAAATACATCGGGAGCACCGAATGAAAAACCAAGGTATAGTTGATCAAATAAGAAAAACATTCGCTAATAATAGCAGAGTCCATCATGATGAAAGTAAAATGCCAGATTGGTACGTCAAAAAGATGAAGGAGCTTGGAGACAAATACAGAAACATACGTTGGTTGCCCTTAGATGTTCCTAAGATCGAATTTGACGATTTTGACGAGTTTTTAAAATTCTGGGAGGATGAATGTATTGATGTCGTAAGGACTCAACCATGTGCTGCAGAACCTTGGGATAAAGATAACCATCCCTTAGGAAAATACAGTAACTACTACAAACCTCAATTTAAAGGACTACACTTTTATACTAAAAATCCAGATACTTTTGAAACAGATGAAACTGGCATATTTGCACGCAAATATCTCACCCATCCTATGTTCAAAAGAATTATAGAACAATTACATGAGTATCTGCCCTTTCATATAATTAATCATGCTAAAATTTGGGAAAGTGTCAAGGCTGTATACCCGCATAGAGACCAAACCTTTTTTTGGAATTGCCCTACAGAATTTAGAGTGATGTTGAACGACGAAAATCCAACACCAACTTTGTATGTTGCAGATATAGAACACGGAGACATCAATTACATCGATTTAAGAGCATTAGAAACAAATGCTTTCTGTTGGAGTAATGGCAGTCAAATCCATGGAAGTGATTTCTTAGGATCAAGAAAACATCTTATTTGTATAGACGGTATACTTCATCCGAAGAAATTAGAAGATTTAATTGATCGTAGTGTATCGAAATACAAAGATAAAATCAATTATAATTTAAATATTTAATGATTTATTAGAAAGTTCGCTACTAACATTTATCCCGTTCTCTCCAGCATACATGGTAAAATATTCCCATAAGCTTACAATAGACGGCTCACTCCAATATGTTTCACAATTTTCTTTAGAATCAAAAAGGATTTCTATCACAACATAAGCATTATCCTTGCCTTCAACTAAGGTATTTGTTTTTCTGATAAACCCAGGTCGTTCTTTTAGTGCTGCCATAACATCAATATAGATGGGGTTAAAGAATATTGTATCTCCAAATGATCGTAAAGCTGCGGCATCTGAAGAATTTGTTAATTCTAATATAGTTCTAACTGAATGCATAATATTATCTCCCTGTAGGTATTTACATCAACTACAAGATACTGATTAAAATTAGATCATAAATATTCTCGTTAGGAGATTTCTAAATGTATACTAGAAAATTTAAATTAATTTGTGAAGGCGATCCTAAGATGAAAAGATTTAGGATTGTTACTACACAGGGAAAAACTTTTGAGCAATTATCTAAAGCCTATAATGTCAAATCTCCAGGATTTATCAGTGCCACTGATGATTTCTTTGATGATACTCGATGGGAAATCACTACAACATGGGAAACTAAAGAACACTATATTACAGCGACAAATCATCCTCTACGAAAGATGTTCTGGACTCGATTTGAGCTAGAATGTATGAGACATGATATTAAGTTACAGATTATAGATGGTGATACTGGAGAAGTTTTTGAACCTTTAGACTTCTGATTTAACCATACCTATTCTTATAGCAAGATCAAACGGCCAAGTTCTTCCTCCAATTATTTTTTGCTGATAAGTATATCGGGGCATAGTATTAGCTTTAATTATGCAGTCAGTGTATAGATTAATTTTTAAAAAGAAACTTTCGTATTGTCTTACCTTTTGTATGTAACGATATAGCCTATCTATTGATCCAATTGACCTTAGTGTAGATATTTTGTCGTATGGAAATACAAAATACATACGATTTAGTCCTCTTTTCACAATCATTTCATTGGTAATTGCTTCATCAAGTTTAATAGCTGCATCAATATATTCTGGCTGAATAAACGTCGTAAAATCCGAAGGACGAAGCATTAAATGAGCCAATATCCATGCCGGTGCATCTACTACTTCTTTAAAGTACACAACAGAATACAGTTTATTATCAACAAAAATTCCAGGAAAAAAACACAGAGGGTTAGCTAATTCTTCTTCTAAAACTTTACTAAATGTATTTTTAAAAGCTGTATCTGTATGTTTAGTATAAACTACGGGGTTTAATTCAAATACTTCTAACAGTTGTTCTTTATCTTCTATATTTAAGGGTCTATAAGTTATCATTTTGTAAATAAAGTTATTAAGCTATTTAATAGAAATTAGATACAGTGCTATTCATAAAGGAACTCGTATGACCTGGACAGTTAGAACCGTTTTTCAAAAACCCGGTGGAGATCCGTTGTATGAATTTTTTACAACATTTCCACATCAAAACAAAGGATCACTGAAAGATCCTAGAATACTCAGAATCGGTATCCTTAGGAATTTAGATAGATCAGTTGGTTTGATTTTTATGCATTGGGAAAATAAACAATCCTATAAACAGTGGCAATTAGATCATGAGTTTGAACGTGGTTATACAAATCCCGAAATACAAGCATGGGCATCTGCTAGAAATATAACATTAAAGCGACAACAACCTAAAGAAGAAAATCAAAACTGGTTAGATCCTAAATATATTGTTAGCGGAATTTTAGGATATAGTAGGGTTACTTTAGAACAAATAGTAGCAGGTGAATAATTGCGCTTACTATACTACGGTAAGATTATTATAAAATATAAGTTAGAACACTTATTTCCTCAACAAGTTTTAAGCGGCTTGGGGTTGCTACGTGGATTATTTAACATAGAACCAGTTCCCGGACCACTGCCTCTTAGAATAAGATTGGCATTAGAAGAACTTGGACCAGTCTTTATAAAATTTGGACAACTTCTATCAACAAGACATGATATTTTAAACCCTTCGATTATAAATGAATTAAAAAAATTACAAGATTCTGTTCAGCCAGTAGATTACAGTTCAATTGCACCTACAATTAAAAAAATTCCTTTAGCATTACATGTAGATATACTGCCTGCTGCTGTAGGTAGTGTTGCCCAAGTATATTATGCCAAGCTTAATTCCAATAAAGATGTTGTTGTAAAGGTAATTAAACCTGGTATAGATCTTACAATTGAAGAAGATTTCAAATTTCTAAAACATTCATCGAAACTTTTCAAACTTGTACGCACGTTTCGAAAGTTAAAACTTGATAAAATCATCGATGAGTTGCACACAAGTATTAAAAAAGAATTGGACCTAGCTGTTGAGGCTCAAAGTGTAGAGCGGTTTCAAAAAAATATGCAGAAATTTGATTTTATTAAAATCCCAAAAGTGTTTTATGCTGATAAGAATGTATTAGTGTTAGAACGAATGTACGGTGTACCTATAGATCAAAAACAAGACCTATTAGATCAAAATATTGACATAGTAAAAATGTTAAATCAAGGCCTTGAGGCATTTGTGGTCCAAGCGTTTTATTATGGATTTTATCATGCCGATCCACATCCTGGTAATGTATGGATAGATGAAAACGGTAATCGCATTTATTTAGATTTTGGTATCATGGGAGAAATTAGCAAAGAAGACAGGGAAACAATTTTACGAATATCTGTAATGTTGTTTAACAAAAGATATAAAGCTGTAAAAGATTTAATTAAAAATGCTGGTTGGACTAATAGTAGCTTAGACGGTATTGAGCTGTCTTTGGAAAATATATTAAAAGATTTAAATGTAAAAACAGCTAGAGAATTTAATATAGCAAAAAGTTTGTCTAGTTTGGTAAGCGTGTTAAATACTTATGATGTAGATATTCCAACCCATTTAGTTTTGTTTATCAAAACTCTAGTTGCAGTCGACGGATTTAATAAATTACTTGCACCATCTAACGATGTTATCAAATCCTTGATACCTATCCTAGTAAAACACTTTTCAAGATTTTCTTGATAATGCTTTTGCTATCAATCCTTCGATATCAAATTCCCACCAGCGTTCAGTAAGTATTAATTTTTTAGGACTGGCATGATGATTGTTATGCCAGCCAAATCCAAATCCTAACCATCCTAACCATATATTGTTTTTACTTGAATCATTAGTAGCATGATTCCGGTAACCATATGTATGGCAAACATAATTAATTAAACCAAGTTTTAAAAAATCTATACAATATGCTAGACAGTATAATGTAAGAAATATAGGATTTATTAAAAATAAAATCAAACAAAATGTAAAGATAATAGGGTAGTAATACACATGGAAAAATCTAAAAAAATTATCACGTAACATTCGTACCATTAATTTTTTAACAAAACGTTCTTTAAAATATTCTTTTTGATATTGCGTATCTCCATGGATAAATGTCCAACCGTAAATTGCAGTGAATGCTGAATGATACTTAGGACTATGAGGATCACGTGCTGTATCTGCTCTAGCATGATGTAAGGTATGTTGCACTTTCCAATGTGTAATCGGACCTATCCCGCCTAAAGTAGCTAAAAAACCTAATACCCATTTCACCGGAGTATAAGTTTCAAATTGATTATGGCTGAAGTATCGATGAGCAGCTACTCCGTTTCCAATAACTCCTATTAGCATCCATAGCACGAATAATACTAGCAGATTATCCCAAGCATATAATAAGCCAATGCTACCTAAAATATGAAAGGGTAAAAAGATAAGCCAGAAGTTTTTTCCAAATTTATACATATTGGTATTTATTGATTAGTTTCCTGTAGCATGGCATATACCTCTTCAAAATTGTGATCTACAAATTGTAGACACAAACTAAATCTATTAGCTACTTTGTCCAACGGTTTCACAGCATGAGGTTTAGATACGTCTAAAAGATAAACATCACCTTCTTGGGCAATAAAGCTAGCTTCTAAATTTAAATCTTGTAAATTATACATTGATCCGTTTGTTTGATTAGATAGTTTAAATCCTTCGGTAGACTGCTTAAAACTATAAAAATTAGTCTGACAATTGTCGGGGCGTAGATAAAAGTTTATGGTCGCTTTTATCATACTGTCAGTATGAGGAGGGATATAGCTATTAGATTCCATTGATAAAAACACAGGCGCACTTCGATAACGTTCTGGTAAAACTGATAGTAACGTGTCTTTTTCAATACTATCAACATTACAATACCTTAATCCAAGCACTTTGTTTCCAAATTTTATACCGTAGTAAATTGTTTCATCTTTCACAGAGAAATCATTAATCTTAAATTTATTTTTCAATTTGTAAAAATACATACTGTAAGATTGGTTAAGTTTTTTAAGAATAAAACTTTTTATCCTTCTAAAACAATATCTAGTTTAGATACACTGTGATTAATTTTATCTTCAAATGTTAAAGTTTCTGTTAGCGCATGATCATAAACAAAAGTTACCCAAAGGTCTTCATTATAGGTGAATGAGTGAGGAATTATCGAGGCATTGAATTTAATTAGTAAAAAATCTTCTATTTGAATATTTTGAATAGTTTTACTAGTTTTTTCATGGTATGCGAGTTTTTTAAAATCAGTATATCCTTTTGCTAAAATTCTAGAATCGGGTGTTAGTGGATCGTATAAAATTAAATTTGGATACTGATTACTTTTATCCGTTAACTTAAAAAATAAACTCACAGTATCAGCCTTTTTATCATTATCTAAATGTATATGTGTAAATAACTTTTCTCCAAATCTATGATTAGAAAATAAAACAGTTTTATTATTTGTACTTTTCAAAAATTTACTTATTGTGTAATCAATATAATCAAAGTATGAAAACAATTTAATATAAAGGTCATAATTAGCTTCCAGTAAGACATTAAGAGTTTCAAAAAAACCATAACTTATGTAATTACAATCACCTTTATTAGGATTTGATAGAAGTTGAGACTTCGGTAACTTTTTTGTATAATTACTGTCTAAAATATATCTGCGCATAGATGATGGAAGAACATTGACAACTTTTTCTTTTGGATCAAATTTTAAAACATTGCCAATAGGGAAAAAAAGATTCTGTAAAGTTTCCACTTCGTCATCGGTTAATAATAATTTTTTCATGAACCTCCTCAATTAATTTCTGTGTATAATTATATATCCATAAATATGTACATGGTTTCAAATAATTTACGAACACCCTTACTTATTTTAGCATCACCGCGTACAGGAAGCACAGCGTTAGGGCAATATTTTAAACAACAACAATTTCCAACTGCTACATATTTTATCGAACCAGATTGGACTCATTCAGTGATGCAAAAATTTAGAAATAATTTACAGTCTGGAAACTATGATTTTATAGTAAAAATATTATACTACTGTATTGACTTGTACAGCGATGACCTTAAAAATTTTCTACTGTCCCCTATAACTTCAAAAATAAGATTACGTAGACGAGATACTGCTTCGCAAATGGCTAGTCTATATGTTGCTATGTATAGAAATTGGACCTATCATTACTTAGACAAATCTGTGTCTAAGTCTAAAATACCCGGCAAAGAGTATGTTGTCCTTCCTGAAAACACAGATGTATATTTAAAAGAAATAATCCCCATTAAAGATGACCAAAATATGGATTGGATTGTAAATGAAATCCTCATGGCAAATAAAAAAATAGATGAATCAACTTTAAATTTTGATTTAGATCTTTATTACGAGGATTTAACATACCTAGATGAAACAAAAATAAAGAAAACGCCATTTCCATCAAATTACGCAGATATTAAACAAGCGTTTGAAAACAAGCTGAAGAGAATATAGCGTAATCTTTATATTATTCATAACTACATTTTAATATTGGATTGACATTTTTATTTGACTTCAATACCTTGTGTATAATTTCTAAAACGTCTAATAGTATCTTGATACCAAGTGTTTAAATTATCACCTCTGTGTACTTCTGAGTCTCTACTGGCATAATCAGACCTATATAGTCTCTGTACATTTTCAGATTTTTCTGCTTCTAGGAAAATCCTTTGAAATTCTAATACTTGGTCATTTGGCATATCCGAAGGAGCATACCATGCGAAGATACCTTGTACGCCGGCTAGGTCAGGATAACCTAAACTTCTCAAAGTTGACACACCCTCTAATACTCTGTTACCAGTAAGTCCGATAAATCTAGTTGTTGCAGTAGCTTTAGCTTTTGCGTCTCCTAAGAATTCAAAAGTTGCGTCAGTGTGTCCGCCCATTACAGATACAAATGCTTCGTTGGTATCTTTAAAGTGAACCATAACAATATCTTTGTTCGGATGCTTGGATTTAATCTCTTTAGCAAAAACTTCTGCCATGAGGTGTGTACTGCTACCTGTACCAGAGGTTGCTAGACTAATCTTTGGCTGCTTGATTAGGTCGTCCAAACTTTTTCCGCTGGTAACAAGAACAGCAGGATTCATACCCATAAGCATTACGGGTTTAAATTCATTGAATTTCCAAGCTGTCTCGGGATATAGATACGGTCTCACGAAATGAGCTGCACTGTTTGAAAGCAATGCATTTTTTCTTTCTAGTACGCTTTTAGCTGCAATAAAACTGCCTGCGCCCGGCTTGTGTTCAAAGATAAATTCGTATTTCTTTTGCAACCGGTTTGATTCTTCTAAAATTGCTCTTATGTAAGAACCTTGAGTACTTCCGGGGGTGAATCCCCAGACTCCGTAAATTTTAGAAGTCTCTGCACTAACAGACATTGCTGAAAGCATACAAAGAACAGTGAAAATTATTTTCTTGAACATTTTTTTACCCTTTTTATGTTAAGTTGAATATTTAATAATACTAAATATCTCCAAGAGCTATTTATGAACTTAAAAGATCCAAAACGACCTATTCTCTTTAACTTACCTTATACAATTGGCTATCAAGATCAAATCAAAATTTTAGACTATGCCTATGAGAATGCTAATAGTTGGTCTGGCCAAGTACAAGTATGGGATGGTAAAGGAGGTACTGAGGGTCGAACGGACTACTTTGGAAGAATACAGATAACAAGGTTAACTGATTCAAGTATTAAAAAAGTAACTGCTGACACTTCGATAAATTCAAATTGGTTGAATTGGGTCTGTAGATTAGATCCTAACTTAGAATGGGAATGGATCGACACTCCTATCACTACCATAGTGAAAAACTACGTGGACTCTATTCAGCACTTGTATAAAAAATTCAATCGTGTATTGATACTGGTTCAAAAACAAGGATCTGATATACCGTTACACACAGACAAAGTAGTAAAAAATACGTATACCGATGAATACTTTGCACCCGGTCCTGCCAAGGACATTGATATAGATATCAATAACAATCACTACTTACAAAATCGATATCTTACTTTAAAATTTCCACTGACTGAAATTAAAGGTAACAATGGCAATCCATTAATTGAAATAGATCAAAGTAGGTATTTTTATAATGCATCTAATAAATTATTTGCCATTAACGAAGTTGATATTAAACACGGGGCTAATGCTGTTGGGCATAGACGAGGCGTAATTTTCTTAGATGGATTACTCGACTATGATGCACTACTACAAGAATCTTGGTTAGATGTGGGATTAACAAAATGCAATTTTTAAATAGTTGGCCGAAATTTCAAGAATTTATCACAGACGATTATCAATTTTACATTAAAGGAAAGACTAGTCTAAACTATAACAGTATCCTTGACCTATTACGACAGGGAAGCTTTCCTAATAATATAAAAGGCAACTTTGCTTTTTACTATCAAGATAACACTAGAACTGTGATAGCAGTTGACCATTTACCTAATTATCAAATGTTTTATAGCGATCATTACTGCGGCCACATCTTTTTTAATGTACAAGAAGAAATTAAAAAAAATGGATTTCCGTTAACGGATAACTCTGTTATATGGACACAGATACGCCTCTTCTGGGGAGGATCTGTGGGAGAAGATACAACAAAGAAAGAAATAAAACTAGTTCCAGCTGGCTGCTACTTAGAAGTAACCCCAGACAATAAACAAAAAATATATCAGTACAACAATATCTATAGGCAACCTACCGGTGATTTTAATCTAGAAGAACTTTCTAATATAATTGAAAATTTTATTAAAGAAAATACATCAGACCCCTTTGCAATTTTATTAAGTAGCGGTACTGACAGTAATACCGTGTTTGGTTACTTTAGAAAATTAGATATAGTAGATCGTTGTTCTTTTATCAGTATAAAAGGTCAGAAAGAATATTGTAGCGAAGCTCCGTATATTCAAAAAATTGCGGATCATTACAACACTAAGATAGATTGGTTACATGTTGGGGAATGGAATCCTCAAAGGTCTTCTAGTATCGATGATTTGGGATTTAAATCTGCTTATCATAGAACTTATTCTGCGTTCTGGCAAGAGCCACATGTGCTTTTAAAGTATCGAGCTATAAGAGAATTAGGCCATAGAAATAAGGTTATCTTTACAGGAGAAGTCGGTGATCAAATTTTTGGATCTCGGTTCGGTAAAGTTTTACTTAAATTTATAATTCAAAATCCAAATTGCAGTGTAGAAGAAATAGCAGAATTATTCTTAAATTGCGACCTAAATAGATTTCACGTTGTCAGCAAGTCTAAAGAATTTAGTGCAATATTTCACCTTCCTCGTATCATGGAAGCATACAACGCGGCAAAACAATGGTTTATAGAAACATGGAATAAAATAGAAACCGATGATCTTGTAAACAAAATAGAATTAATGCAATATTTTTATAAAGGCAGTCATAGGGTTTATAACTATAATCAGTTCTTTGATTTAAAGTTTGCTCATCCGTTCGCAGACGCTGACTTATTCAATTACATTTGGAGAATACCTGGAAACTATAAACTAGCCAATGGCGGAAAGAGTAGAAGTCTTAGCTACCAGTTAATAAAACATCATATGGTAGACTGGCCATGGAATTGGAATAAAACAGGTGTTGGTATTCTAGGAAACGATAACAAATTTCAAAACTTAAAAGGAGCCTACGATGACGTTCAATTGGCACTCGGAAAGCGTTCAAATTAACTCTATTACAATTTTACATTCAGAAAAATCTGCTGAAGAATTTCTTGATAAAATCTATCCTCACTGGACTGATACTATTGTTGTTAGTGCAGATGGAGTATTTCCAAAAGACACTAAATTAAAAAATCTAGTAATTGATTCTTTATCTACTAATGTGAATCTGCCAATTGTAGTGTTTGGTGCAAACAGTTTAAAGAAAATCACAGTTGCATCTACAAAAAAATTAATTATGGATGATTTTTTTCAAAAAGATATGTATCGTTTTGATGATTCTGAAATTGTTTTTAATTGGGATGCACGAAGTATTGCTATGTTTTGTTTTATCTGGGTCAATCAAAATGGATCCGCAGTTAGAGAAAATTATGCTGACTTTAGAGAAATATTTCACCCACAATCAGTAAGATGGTATAACAATTTAATTTACGAATAAAAATTGGTGGAGGTAAACGGGATCGAACCGATGACCTTTAGCTTGCAAAGCTACTGCTCTCCCAGCTGAGCTATACCCCCATATCTGGTCCGTGTGACACGATTCGAACATGCGACCACCTGGTCCCAAACCAGGAGCTCTACCAGGCTGAGCTACACACGGATTTCACTTGGTGGAAGTTAGAGGGGTCGAACCTCTGACCTACGCCTTGTAAGGGCGCCGCTCTACCAACTGAGCTAAACTTCCTATATCTCTTTTTTTATTTTTATGATGTACTTTGTTTATTTTGGAGCGGGTAGGGAGAGTCGAACTCCGCGATCTTCAGCTTGGAAGGCTGCTGGACGCCCCTTGTCCTGTCTACCCGCACTTTGTAGAAACTCTCTGCGGCGCTTGAATCCACGGTAGCCCTGCTCTTCCTGGCAGATTCTGCCTTCGACCGATTTCATCGGAAGTTTTGCTATTATTCCAGTGTAGCTACTACAAAAAGTTTTTATAAAGTGTCTAGCCACTCCCACCACAGGAGCCCTAGACTGGATTGTTGCCCCGTCCACACGTTGATTTTATTTAGACGACTAGTGTTCTCGCCTTTGTGATTTCTCAAGTCGCCCATGAATAGTGGGCCTTGCGGTAGATCCAATGCACCGTGCCCATTATGGATAGGACAATTAACCCCCATTTTATAACGAGTATGAGATCTCGGGTGACTGGTGCCGACTATCGGATTCGAACTGATGACCTATCGCTTACAAGGCGATTGCACTACCACTGTGCTAAGTCGGCATACTGTATTATATCCTTATTCTACAAAAATGTCAACTATTTTACGAGAAATACAGAACTTGATACATGTACATCTAATGTACCAACTTTATACTTCATAATTTGTTTTACACATAGTATCCTTTAATTTTGGTGGAAGGTAAGGGATTCGAACCCTTGGACCGCTTTTACAACGATCGACGGTTTAGCAAACCGCTGCCTTCAGCCTCTCAGCCAACCTTCCATGTATACATGTAGCCGGGAGGCTTCGAACCTCCATGGAGTAATGAACTATGTTCAAATCCGTCCCTCATAGCAGGATATGCCAATCTTGGAGCTTTGCCTATTTGCTTACGGCTACACAGTAATTATACATTAGAAGTAAATTTAGTCAAGTAGTATTGAAATCTCCATTTGGTGCGGAGGATGGGACTCGAACCCACACGCACAAGGCACGAGCTTCTAAGACTCGCATGGCTACCATTACATCACCTCCGCTTTGTTTTTATTTAATCATTGGTGCCCCTGGCAGGACTCGAACCTGCACACGCCGGCTTATCTGGCCGGTGCTTTGGCGAGGTATAAGCTCGCGTCTTTACCGATTAAGCTACAGGGGCTAATATGGTGGAAGCAGTGAGATTCGAACTCACGGAGCCATTTCTGACTCGACAGTTTTCAAGACTGTTGCAATAAACCTAGCTCTGCCACGCTTCCAATATTGTGGCTCCCCGACCTGGGCTCGAACCAGGGACCTGCGGATTAACAGTCCGTCGCTCTACCGACTGAGCTATCGGGGAATAATTTTGGTGCCTCTACTTAGACTCGAACTAAGGACCCCCGCCTTATCAAGACGGTGCTCTAACCAACTGAGCTATGGAGGCTGTTTGGAGTGCCGGGTCGGATTCGAACCGACGGTTTTAGAGTTTTGCAGACTCTTGCATTGGGCCTCTCTGCCACCGACACACTAATTACAGTAAATGTGTTAATTCATTACTAAATGCCGAACAAAATCACGTAATAGTAGATGATGTCTATAATCATGCCAATGAGATTTTAGATAACCTTTAGCATACCAATAGATATCACTTTTAGGATGCAATAAAATCTTGTATATTTTTGTCATAGATTCCGTCTACCCTTACAGTGTAAGAAAAATAGGGCAAAGCATCAACTCCATGATAGTCCGAAGTATTATATGCATATAATTTATAATCTTCGGGTAAGTATACTTTACTGTCAGTTACAGAATTGTAAATATAGACTGGTCTGTAGCCTCCAGGATTAAAATTTATATGATGATTAAATTTTACAGTAGGTTTAGTATCTCTATGACAGGGTACCCTAGCTTCTGGCCAAGACCCATAAATTACAACTCTTCCTATTTCACTAAAGGGCAATTTTTCTATACACTCCTTAGTGTATGGAAATTTTTCTATAACACTACTCCATGGATGTAAGTTTTTTGTTTTACTAGAAAATTTATTTGGTTTAAGTTCTAAGATAAAAAACCATGGAATCAAACTTTTATGTCTAAAGAACAGATATTTTCTTTTTTCTTGATGTGTTAGTCCTGATAATGCTTTTCTATCGCCCTTATAATTAAGCATAATAGTTTTTTCGAACTCGGCATCAATTTCTTTTTCTTTTAATTTTGGAGGTATTGAGCCATTCACCATAGGAAATTTTTCTAAATTGGTTGTCGCCAATCCTAGGCAAATTTCGTCATCAATTTTTTGATAATCAAAATCACAATAATTAGTAAAATTCACAAAAAGATTATTACCTATCCCTATAGGTGCAGTTGAATCATGTTCAAAGTTTTCAATTAAACCAAAATCTTTATCGTATTTTACTATCATTTTCGTACACTAAATTTGGCGTGACTAGAGGGATTCGAACCCCGACCCACAGCTTAGAAGGCTGTTCCTCTATCCAACTGAGCTACACCCGCATTAATATATTTATGGCGTACCTCCAGGGACTCGAACCCCGACGAACAGTTTTGGAGACTGTCATGCTGCCATTACATTAGAGATACATGTTTGGTAGGACGTGCGGGGGTCGAACCCACGACCAATAGATTAAAAGTCTACTGCTCTACCAACTGAGCTAACGTCCCGATATGGCGGTCCCAAGGGGTAACGATCCCCTTCCTCTAGCGTGACAGGCTAGTATGCGTCCATGAACACTTTGAGACCATGCTTGGTACTCGGTACGAGAATCGAACTCGTCTTTCCGGCGTGAAAGGCCAGCGTCCTAACCGATAGACGAACCGAGCAAACTAATGGGCCCGAAGGAGGGAGTCGAACCCCCGCCAATAGATTTGGAGGCTATTGTGCTACCATAACACTTCTCCGGGATCGTTTGGTGGAGTATCCTGGGATCGAACCGGGCGTGCCTGAAGGCGGCGGATTTACAGTCCACTGCATCACCATTGATGCTTCTACTCCAAATTTTTAACACACTCTTTGGAATGTGTGTATTAAAGCATACTAGACGAGGCGTTCCGTCTGCAGACAGTACCGAGCTTATCTCTAATATGCTTTAATACGCTACCATTTTTTAATCCACATAAGGATAAGCCATCCGGTAGGCCGCCCGTTGTCCCATGTTTTAAGTGCAGGGCAAGGTCCTCGTTACCTTATATCACACTTTGCCGTCAAAGGCTTTCTGCTAACAGTGCCTCCTGCTTTTTCATGGCTTCATAGTACAGCCTTGCTCTTTCTAACTTTTCTTGAATCAGTAATTCTGCTTGTTCGTCAGTTAGATAGAGAAATTCTGACCAATCTACCTGTCTTTGTTTATCATTTTCTATCATGATCTTTCCCGTAAATAAAAAAACCCCAGGGTGTTTAATCCTGGGGTCCTTGGAGTAGTTTGTGTATTTTACGCTACAATCCTCATGGACCCCTGGCAAATCTCTGGTGTGCAATCATTACTTGATAGGTACCAAGAGGTGGGCACATAGCCTGCCTGTTTGGCATCTTTTATACAATAATGTATCGCTGTGGTTATCATTTGTCTACTTTTCATTCAAAAAAAATAAGTTAACTACTTCTAGTATACAACCTTTTATCCTTGCTGTCAAGAACTTTTGGCAGGCTTTTTGTTGTATTTCTACAACAATTGTTCTTATGCTACTTTGGCCTTGCTGTCCAACTTTTATGTTGGCAGAATTTGTAAACAATCTTTATTATAAGAGTATTTATATTTTGTGTCAATCTGCCTTTGATAATAGGCCATTTTCGGCCTATTAGATTTTTTCTTTAACATACCTTAGTAATTTTGACTGCCAATATGTATATAGTTCTTCTATGGTGATGCCCAATTCTGTTTCTATTAGGGCAATATTATCGACAGCGTACTGTCTAATGGCAGTGCTGTTTAGATGCACTGAATAATATTTTTCAAATTTATCAAGATTGGATTGGTCTCCATGTAATATATTGCCTATATCTAAGTTGTACCAACTGTGTGAAAAAATTTTATTAATTTTTTTATACCATTTCCATTTCTGTTCTATATAGTATTCTAAATCTGCACGACCGTCTAATAATGTGCCGTATCTATAGCTTAGGAATTTCCAATTATGATATTGACCTGGTTTTAATAGTTCGCGAAATTGGTTAGAATATTGGTGATTATCATCAATTAATTCTTGTAATTCTTGCGCCCTGCTAGGCCAAGGATTGTTTGCATACAAGTGTGATTTAATCCAGAACAGAATGTAACTTAATAACAATACACGGTCATTTGAGCAATACAAGCGTATGCCGTTAACTGGCATATTAATTGCTGGCAAATCTTGTTGATACCAATGAGTTGGTATTATAATATCTTTATCGCCATACAAATTTTGTAACTGCTGTTTTTGTTGATCAGTAATATTCCATGGCTTACTATACGGCATGGTCTTGGTATGAAAGCTAATTGGTGCTAAATATTCTGGGAATGACCACCTATTATTAGTGTTTTGAAATGCATAAAGCTCTTTGAAATTTTCTGCACCATAAAAATTATAATTTTGGTTCAGTATCGAACAAAAAAATTCGCCAAACATTCCACTGATATAACTGACAATATATAATTGCATGAAAGAACTTAATTTAGGTCCTGAAAATTATTGTTTTAAATTTGACATATCTGAGTATAATGACATAGCTCTGCTGTTTTCAGGAGGTGCTGACAGTACCCTATTGCTATATTTATTGTTGCTGGAAAACCAAATCTTTTCTAAAAAAATCAGTGCCTATGTTATAGATAGGCATAATAGGCCAGTTGCCAAGGCCAAACACATACACAGATTACTTATAGAAAAATTTGACACTGTGATAGAGTTACAAGTTCTTAAAATTCCCCGAGTTGAACAACATAAAGAAGTTATTGTTGGCAGTTTACTACTAGCAGATCAACATGAAATCGTTATGTCTGGTGTCAACAAGTATCCCAGTGATCAATCTATCAGGCCTAATTATATATTTCAACATTTTAAAGACACAGAAACTTTAAAGTTGCCATTTAAGCAATTAGAAAAATATCATATCATAGATGCTTTCTACAAGTTGGGCGTAGAAGATTTATTACCACATACTCATAGTTGTGGTTTGCAGTTAGCAAGCCCTTGCCAGTATCATTGTTTTAATTGTAAAGAACGAGCATGGGCCTACAATGTACTTGGTCGTGAATCCAATTTTGGAGTTTAGTAACCAAATAAATGATCTTATCATTTATGCAGTAAAATATTTGTCCAATACCGCAAGTTTGTCTTCGTAGGAAGAAATTGTTTCAATTTCTTTTTCAATGGCGCCCATTAGATCTGTGTGGTCGTGGATGGCCATGGGTTTGTTCAACATGACTTCTACATTTACTCTGTGTTTTTCAATCTGGCTTTGAAAATACAATCTGCTAGCTTTGACTATTTCATTTCTCATATTACTTCCCCGATGCCAGAACAATCTTACAGATGTGTTCCAATCGTTCAATGTGTTCAAAGGCTCGCCATGGACTGGTGTCAATGGCCACTACTCCATGACCCTTAATGCCTACAATGTCGTAGGCGATATTGCCATCTTTGTCTAGTTCCAAGTTACGATGGCAGTGATCGGCCAGTTCCTGACTGATAGGGGGAACATCCGGCACATTAGGTGCAACCTTGGTGTAACGGCTGAGTTCTGGAAAGTGCTTTACCAAATCCTTCAATTCAATACCTCGGTGCATGGCCGCCACACAGTAAGTGGGATGTAGGTGAACTACCACACGCACATCATTGCTGTGTTGGCCCATTCGCCGTTGCAAGCCAAAGTGCAATGGTATCTCTCCGCTGGGCTTTAGTTTGTCACTGATATCAGTATAATATTCTTCCAGCCATAGTGGCACTTTGTTGTCTACGATTCGGATTTTTTTAAATTGATCCGGTTGTAGTGTGGGCTTACGAACACCCGATGGTGTGATGTAGAAATGATCTCGATCGTGATGGCGTATTGAAACATTACCATCTCTACTGGTAATCCAGTTTCTATGATAGGCTTCTACAAGAGTTTCGCAGATTGTTTCTAACATTACAGAGTCCCGCCCCCAACTTGACGATTACACTCACAGAGTTCGTCTGTTTGTAATGCATCTAAAACACGTA
>Ga0194115_10001457_pt1 | contig 30301 bp, 30 predicted proteins | sample TA2MahsurfametaG_3_FD_148656 | JGI IMG/M metagenome (GOLD analysis project Ga0194115, IMG submission 148656) | Freshwater microbial communities from Lake Tanganyika, Tanzania - TA2015002 Mahale S4 surface | ecosystem: Environmental > Aquatic > Freshwater > Lake | place: Tanzania: Lake... | reverse complement strand
TCATAGATGGTTCTATTCTTTTAGATTATGAAAATAAATGCACTGAGCCAATTGAACGTAGAGGATTTGATAATGCATATTGGATTTGGGAATATCCTAACTATGAAAAAAATTACATAGTAGTAGCCGACGTTGCCCGCGGGGATGGTGCCGACTGGTCTACTTTTCATGTTATTGATGTTGAATCGGTAGCACAAGTTGCAGAATATAAAGGTAAATTGCCACCTAAGGATTTTGGCAATATGTTAGTAACAGTTGCAACGGAATGGAACAATGCGTTATTAGCAATAGAAAATGCAAACATTGGATGGGCTGCAATTCAGCCGGCATTAGATAGAGGTTATGAAAATATATTTTATACATATAAAGATGATGGCTATGTTGATGTAGATGTGCAACTTAAAAAGGGTTATGATATGAAGGATAAATCACAAATGGTTCCCGGAGTATCAACAACCTCACGTACCCGGCCATTAATGATATCAGCACTCGAAATGTATATGCGAGAACGAACGCCAGTAATTCGGTCTAAACGATTAATACAAGAATTGTTTGTGTTTGTTTGGCTAAATGGAAAAGCACAAGCCCAAGGCGGATATAATGATGACCTCGTTATGTCTTTTTGTATTGGACTATGGTTACGAGATACGTCGCTTAAATTGCGACAACAAGGAATAGAACTTAATAAACGAGCATTATCGCAATTTCAAAAAACATCTGATCAGATTATATATACTAATCGAACACAAAATTCTGGAAAAGATTCATGGAATTGGAATGTGGGTGATAGTAATGAAGATTTGACTTGGTTGATACGATAATTACCGCAGTTCTACAACTAGTTATATTTATATTAAAATAGATAAAAATATGCCTACATTAAGAAAACGATTACAAAATCTCTTTGCTACGAACGTTATTGTTCGGGCGTACGGTAAAGATCGATTAAAAGTTGTTGATACTAATCGATTACAATCTCGTGGAAATTTAAATCAATCAAAAGTTGCAGATAGATATACTAGACTGCATGGTGCTAATAAACATCGCGTCGGCGGTATGGGTGGATATGATTCTAACTACTATATGCATCAGAATCGTATGCAACTTTATGCTGATTATGAAATGATGGACCGCGATCCTATTATTAGTTCGGCATTAGATATTTATGCAGATGAATCTACATTAGCAGATCAATTTGGAGATATATTAACAATAAAAACTAGTAACACTAGAATTCAAAAAATACTTTATAATTTATTCTATGATGTTTTAAACATAGAATTTAATTTATGGCCATGGATTAGAAACATGGTAAAATATGGCGATTTTTTCCTCAAAATGGATATTGCTGAAGAAATTGGTATTATTAATGTAAGGCCGTTTTCTAGTTATGAAATGGAACGTTGGGAAGAATATGATGAAGTAACTGGAGAATATAAAATTCAGTTTAAAAATATTGCAAATCAACAAGCAACATACGATGTTTTTGAAATTGCACATTTCCGAATGTTATCAGATTCTAATTTTTTGCCATATGGTAAATCAATGTTAGAAGGGGCACGACAAGAATTTCAAAAACTTATGATGTTAGAAGATGCAATGTTAATACATCGTATTATGCGAGCACCAGAAAAACGAATTTTTAAAATTGATATTGGTAATATTCCGCCAAATGAAGTTGATTCATTTATGGAACAAATCATTGTAAAAATGAAAAAAATTCCACATGTAGATCCAAATACAGGAAATTATAATTTAAAATTTAATCTTGCTAACATGTTAGAAGATTATTATTTACCTGTACGAGGAGGACAATCATCTACTGCAATTGATACATTACCAGGAATGACATTTACAGGGATCGATGATATCAATTATATTAAGCATAAAATGATGTCCGCTCTACGAATTCCAAAAGCTTTTTTAGGATTTGAAGAAGCCGTAGAAGGAAAAACTACATTAGCATCAATGGATATTCGATTTGCTAGAACTATTGAACGCATCCAAAAAATTGCTATGTCAGAATTATATAAAATTGCAATTGTACATTTATATGCACAGGGATTTGAAGGCGAAGATTTAATTGGATTTGAATTAGAATTAACTGCACCGTCAATTATTTACGATCAGCAAAAAGTTGCGTTAATGACCGAAAAAATGACATTAGCAACAGCAATGCGAGATAGTAAATTAGTTTCTGACAAATTTATATACGAATATATTTTTAATATGTCCGAAGATCAATGGTTGCAACAACGTACGGATGTAATTGAAGATCTTAAATTACGATTCCGTCAAAATCAAATCGAACAAGAAGGAAATGATCCAGCAATTACGGGAGTATCATTTGGAACGCCACATGATTTAGCATCAATTCATATGTCATCCGATGAAGTTGAAGAAAAAGACAAAGGCGGCCGTCCAAAAGAAGGAATTAAGTTTGGTCAACATAAAAATGAATTTGGTTGGGACCTAATGGGCAATAAAACAATTGATCAAGCATTTAGACCTGAAAATCAAAAATCAACATTTCAACCAGATCCTAGAGCAGAAAGATCCGTTAAACCAATTGCAGCAGAATCACACAGTATTTTACGATATCTTAAGAAATCAAAGTCATCTAATATTATTACTGAATCATTAAAAAATAAAAATCAACAACAATCTGATGAAGGTACGATGTTAGATGAAAATAATATTTTATAAATACAAACATATTTATTAAAAACCGAAATACTGTATAAGGCAATATGAAAAAATTAAAACATTCGAAATACAAAAATACCGGTATACTTTTTGAAATACTAGTTAGGAAACTAACGTCCGAAACATTATCTTCGAATAAAACAAAAACAGTTGATATTATAAAAAAGTATTTCGGACGCAATACAGAATTAGCAAAAGAATTACAACTTTATAATGCATTAAGTAAAGAACAACAATATAAAACAGATGCGCAAGGATTAGATTATATGCGAATGATTAAAGAATCGTATAAAAAATTAAATCAATCTGTTTTAAAACGTCAAAAGTATAACTTAGTAAAAGAAATTTCAGAAAAATTTGTATTTAATGACATTGCAAAAATTCATATTCCAAATTATAAAACAATGGCATCTATATACATGCTGTTTGAATATGAAGAATCTGATAATCCTAAACAATTATTAGAATGCAAACGTGCAATATTACAAACAGGAATTATTGCAAATAAATCTATAACTAAACGAGATGAATTGATTGAATCATATCAATCGCAACCAAAAGATATACGTTTATTATCATATAAACTATTAGTTGATAAATTTAATGAAAAATATTCTATATTAGATGAATCGCAAAAACAACTTTTGAACAAGTATATTACAAATGTTAATGATACATCTACATTAAAACGATATATTGAACAAATTATTCCACAAATTAAAAGTCAATTATTGCAACAATCAAAATTAGTATCAGATAAAGCTACACAAATTAAAGTAAAGAAACTTTCCGAAATGTTATGTACAGTTAAAAATATGAAATCAATTAAAGAATCACATGTGCTTTCATTGTTACGATATTATGATTTAATAAACGAATTAAAAGGATTACATTAATGAGATCGTTATTAAAAGAAATGGAAGAAAAGTTTGTTGAATTAGAAGAAACATCAGATATTGACAGTGCAGATGATAATACAAATGAAGATTTGGAAGAACAAAATGTAGCTGCAGCAGTAGCTCCAATATCAACTCCCAATTGGGTAGGTAAAGCAAAACGTTCAACAGTTACAGCGGGGGGCATGACAGTAGCAGAAGCAATGGATCGTAAATATGAATCAATCATTGAATCATATCGATCATATGCTACTGGTGATGCAAAATTAACACCTGAGTCTAAAATTAAACATACAATAAAAGAAGTTGCAAAACAGCTTCAAGAAATTGAAGAAACAGTAAAATACGCAAGTAAACTTAAAACAGAATCAGGCGTTGCAAGAAAAGGCTATGGTCCTTCCGTAGATAAAGCACTAAATAAAATATCGGAAAGACTAATTAAAATATCAGAGCGAGTAAGAGCATTAGGAGAATAAAATGTCAAAACAACTAATTGTAGAATATATGCCATTTAAACCCGTTGGTTCATTAACCGAATCAAGTGGCGCTGCATATGGAATACCTGGTGGTTTTGTTGTACAAGGAGTTTTGCAACGAGCAGGAGCTAAAAATCAAAATGGTCGTATATATCCAAAACGTATTTTAGAAAAAGAATGTCAACGTTATCAAATGGAATATATTGATCAACATAGAGCTTTAGGTGAATTGGATCACCCAGAATCATCAGTAGTAAACTTAAACAATGTTTCTCACAATGTTTTAAAAATTTGGTGGAAAGGTGATGATTTACATGGAGCAGTACAAATTTTAGATACGCCATCTGGCAAAATTCTTAAAGAACTATTTAGAGCAGGAATTACTTTAGGTATTTCTTCCCGCGGATTGGGTTCAGTAAAAGAACTACGAAATGAAGGTACGGTTGAAGTACAAGAAGATTTTGAATTAATATGTTGGGACTTTGTATCTAATCCGTCAACCCATGGGGCTTTTATGCGGCCTACGCACATGAATGAATCAGTTAATAAAATGGCACAACCAAATAAATATAATAAAGTAAACGACATCATTACATCGATTTTGTGTGAAGATGGTAAATGTAGGATAATATAATGAGAACGCCCAATTTAAAATTTATTTTAGAAACTATAATGCAAGATCAACCTGCACCAATGTCGGTACAAGAAAAACAAGCATTTAAAGAAGCTGTAAAAAACTTTTCTGCAATGGGAGATTCGGTATACGGTAAAGGCGATATTGAAGAAATTGTAGAACGCGTTAAACAAATCGTCGATGGTGCAGACAGAATCATGACCGAAGGAGATGATTGGTTTTCAAATTTGGCACTTAAAAAAGAAAATAAAAGAATGCTTGAAGATTATAAAGAATTTTCTGCAGCTGCAACACAACTCAAAGAAGCACAACAACGTATGTCAATTGCATATGAAAATATTGGTAATCATTTAAATCGTTTTTTTGATGTTGGTTAATTTGGATAGTTTAAAAAAAATCATTATAATATAGGTGCATGATGAGCAAATTTAAAAAATTATATCGAGACTTCTTTGGGTTGAACGAACAAAGCATGCCGGCGGCTAAAGAAGATTTGCCGAGATTTTCTGATGAAGATGTTGAAAATTTAAATAAAGCAAAAGATGCATATGTTGGAATAGCTAAGGCATTGGGAGAATCAGATTTAGATGAAGCACAATTGGTAAATAATTTAACTGATTATCGCGGCGGCGTTGAATACGTTCTTCGAGATCCTGTTACATCGGAGCAAGTTGCATCTGAAATTCAAGAATGGGCAGAACGCAAAGGTTTTACGGTAATTAAAAAAACAATTTCACCAACGGGCAAAATTGGATATTTTTATTTTAGATTAGGTCAAGACCCGGCCCTAGAATCACAAAAGTTACAAGGTTATTTAGCACAGAAACCAGAACTAAAACATTTTAGATTTAACGTAAGACAACAAGCTCCAAAAAAACCACAAGAGAAAATTTAATAGTTATATATGAATAAAAAACAAAAACAACATCAAATGATCGTACCAGGCAATTCTGTAGCCGTTAACGTAGTAAATCAAGATTTAGGATTTGCACTAAAAACTTGGAAACGAAAAGTAAAAGATTCGGGTGTATTAGAGTATGTTAAAGAAAATCGAACATTTACTAAACCAAGTGTTAAACGCAGAAATGACATATCAAAAGCAAGATATCGTCAACATATGCAAGATTTGCAAAACAAATTTTAATAAATTTTAAGAAAAATTTTTAAGTCCTAGCAAAAAGTTAGGACTTTTTTACTGTTTTTTAAAACATGCTCATATTTATTGTAGAATACGCTATTCATTCTTTATATAGCGTTTATACATAAAAAGTTAAATTCTATTAAGATTTCAAATAATCTTATTTCCAAAAAACAAATTTAGGAGAAAAAAATGGCAAAATCAGATTTGCTTAAACAAGCAATCGCGGATGCTAAAACAGTTAAAGAAACTGCATTAGCAAACGCAAAATTAGCTTTGCAAGAAGCATTTGCTCCAAGAATCCATAAAGTGTTTGCTGAAAAATTGAATGCCGAATTAATGGGCGAAGAAGATGAAGCAGACGCAATGGAAGCAGGAGCAGAAGCAGGAGCAGAAGCAGGAGCAGAGATGGGCGTAAAAGCAGGAGCAGAGATGGGCGACGATTTCAATTGGACAGATGATACCTTAGCAGCATCAGTTGGTGGTAAGGATTATAATTTTCAAGTTGGAATGGCAGGAGATGGAGAAGATGAAGAATTACCTGCAGAAGAAGAACCAGCTTCAGAAGAAGAAATGGCAGCTGAATACAATGAAGGGGCGGATATGTCAGGCACGGAGTTAGACATTTCAGAAATCATTCGTGAATTAGAAGAAGATGCCGCGATGGGAGCGGAAGAAGAAATGATGCCAACTGATATAGAAGAAGGTATGTATTTTGAAGATGAATTTAGTGATAAAGCAGGTATGAAAGATACGATGGACGCAGACACCAATGTTACATCTGATATTGATGAAATCATTGAAGCAATCTTACGTGAAGAAGGTGACATGGGAGCAGAAAAGCCAACAGCAACTGAAGATTCAGAAGTACTTGAAGCAATGGAAGCAGAATTAGATGCAAAAAATGAAGAACTTACAGAAGCATATCGCACAGTTAAACATCTTCAATCAGTTATCAACGAAGTAAATCTTCTTAACGCTAAATTGCTTTACACAAACAAATTGTTCCGTAATTTTGAATTGTCAGAATCTCAAAAAATGAAAGTAATTGAGAACTTTGACAGAGCTGCAAATACGCGTGAAGCAAAATTAGTTTTTGCTACATTGGCTGAAAGTTTTAAACGTCCAACCAAAAAACGTGTAGTTAAAGAGTCATATGCATCAAAAGCTACTACGACAACTGCACCAAGTAAACAAACAACACAAATTCTTTCTGAAGGTTTTGAAATGGCTAACAGATGGAAAAAATTAGCAGGATTATTGTAAAAACAAATTTAAAAAAAAAGGAAAACAAATGAGTATTTCTAATTTATTGCAAAGTCCAGATCGTTCACAACGAGCTGCGGCAATTGCAACCGTAAACAAATGGGAACGTACCGGACTTTTAGAAGGCCTTCGTACCGAAACCGAAAGAGCCGGAATGGCACAATTGCTTGAAAACCAAGCACGTCAATTAGTAAAAGAAGCTTCACAAACAGGTGTCGCTCAAGGATCTGAAGAATGGGCTGGTGTAGCACTTCCATTGGTACGTCGTATCTTTGCTGAATTTGCTGCAAAAGAATTCGTTTCAGTTCAACCAATGAACTTGCCATCGGGTCTTGTATTTTATCTAGACTTTAAATATGGTACAGCTCAACCAGGATTCGATGATGATAACTTAAACAGAACAGGCGATCCATTTGGTTCTCCAAATGCTGATGACTCAATGTTTGGTGTTACCACTACAAGTTCTGATCCAGATGGCGGTCTTTATGGTGCAGGTCGTTTTGGATATTCAATTAATTCAGTAACATCATCTGCATTAACTAGTACATCTGCTAATACAGGTTCTGGTGCTGGTGCAATTACCGATGCTGGCGTAGTTAATTATGATAGCGTTTATTCTGCATCATTATCAAGCTACAAAAAAGTAACCGTAAATGTTCCAACCGATGCTGATTTATATTCAGTTCGTTCTTGGACATTTGTTTCAGGCGCAGCTGCTACTGAAATTATTCCAGTACAAGCATTTTCAACTATTGACAGTAACTTTACTGCATCATTTGTTGTAACCACTGCACAAGCAACTGCAATTCAACTTGCAATTGCTGGTACAAACTTAAAATTACAATATAGCAAACAACCAACCGATGTTTCTAGAGGTGATTTTGAAGATAGAACTACGTATGATAATGGGTACAATGCAGATATTAGCATTCCAGAAATTAATCTTGAAATGCAATCAGATCCAATTGTTGCTAAAACACGTAAGTTGAAAGCAGTATGGACACCTGAATTTGCTCAAGATTTGAACGCATACCACTCAATTGACGCCGAAGCTGAATTGACTTCAATGTTGTCTGAGTATGTATCAATGGAAATCGATCTTGAAATTCTTGATATGTTGATTGCTGCAGCTCCTACAACTGAGTATTGGTCTGCATTGAACAACAACTTTTGGAATGGTTCAGGATTTACACAATCAGGTGCTGGTGCAGCTACTGCGGCCGGCGATGGATATTACAATACACAAGGTGGATGGTTCCAAACTTTGGGTACCAAACTTCAAAAAGTATCTAATAAAATTCACCAAAAAACATTGCGTGGTGGTGCTAACTTCCTTGTAACATCTCCTGCAGTTGCAACTATCCTTGAGTCTATCCCAGGATTTGCTGCTGATACAGATGGTAACAAAATGGAATTTGCTGCTGGCGTTCAAAAAATTGGTGCTATCAACAACCGTTATACCGTATACAAAAACCCATACATGACTGAGAATGTAATCCTTATGGGCTTCAGAGGTGCACAGTTCCTCGAAACAGGTGCTGTATTTGCTCCTTATATTCCATTGATTATGACTCCGCTTGTATACGATCCAGTGAACTTTACTCCACGTAAAGGTGTCATGACACGTTACGCGAAGAAAGTAGTTCGTCCTGAATTCTACGGAAAAGTATATGTTCATGGTCTTAATTCACTTTAATAGTTAACTTCGACTAGAATTAGCAATTAACGAATTAACTAATTAAACGAAAGAGGGTGGCTTCGGTCACCCTTTTTTACTGTTTATATATTTATATTAAAATGAAGTATGGCAGTAGAAAGAAACAAATATGAAATGTTTGCCGAAATTCGATATGACGGTCGACTGCTTGATGTGTTAGATCGAATTAGAGCAATTCGTTTAGTTCTAATGGTACATATTGAACAAGATCTTGGTACCGATCGAGAATTGATTAAAATAAAAATAATGACGCCGTATCCTGCAAGAAAAACATTTTATGCAATACGTCAATTATGTTTAGGCAAAATTGAAACTCTTAAATCGATGACATATCGAGAATCGACACTTACAAAACTATTGTAGTAAAAGGTTAGTTATGGCTACTCAAAATCGGGAAAAAACTCCACCTAAAACTGATATTAAATTTTCAATTACATTATCAGAAGAACAAAAAAAAGCAAAAGCAAAAATTTTAGAAACGCCATTTAACTTTATTTTGGGCAAAGCAGGTTCCGGTAAAACATTATTAGCAGTGCAAGTTGCATTAGATATGTTTTTTAAACGGCAAATCAATAAAATCATTATAACAAGACCAACTGTATCAAACGAAGATAACGGATTTCTTCCAGGATCTTTATCAGAAAAAATGGAACCATGGTTAGTTCCATTACGTAGCAATATGCGTAAGGTTTACAATAAACCAGAAATTTTAGAAAAAATGGAAAAAGAAGAAAATATCGAATTAGTTTCTTTAGCACATTTTAGGGGACGAACATTTGATCGCGCAGTTTGTATTGTAGATGAATTTCAAAATTTAACTAAACAGCAACTTCAAATGGTATTATCTCGATTAGGAAAAGAAAGTATAATGATATTAACGGGTGATAGATATCAAATTGATTTAAAATTCAGAAATGACTCAGCAGTTCATGAAGTTCCTAAACTAACTAAATCAAAATATGTTAATGAAATTATATTATTAGATAATCATCGACATCAAGCATTAGATGAAATTTTAAAACTTCTAAACGAAACATACTGATATTTATATGAAAAAGGAATGTAACAATGGATTATTCAGAAAATCGCCCAATATGGCCCGGAAGTTCTTCATTTATTCCCGGGGACACTCCATTTGGCTTTTTTGATTCCGATTCTACATTTCAGTTGCACGCTGATAAATTTGCTAAACATGCTGCTCAAGTATTAGGATATCCAATAATGGATGTCGAAATGCAGTCAATTAACTTTTATACTGCATTCGAATCGGCAGTTATTGAATATTCAAATCAAGTAAATCAAGTAAATATTGCTAATAATTTATTAAATACGTTAGGCGTTCAAACCGGATCCAGTTTTTTGCAAGGTAATAGTTTTACAGATTCATTAATTGGAAATTCATTTGGATATATTAGTAGAATATCAAAAGCATATGGTACTGAAGCCGATTCTGGAGGACATCTAAGATGGTATACTGCATCAATTGATGTTATTCCTGGCCAGCAAACATATAATATTAGAACTGCTATTTCAAAATCTTTAGGATTAGTATTAACCAGTAGTTCAATCGAAATTAAACGCGTATTGCATCAAATGCCCCCGGCGATCGTAAGATACTTTGATCCATTCGTTGGAACAGGTTTAGGATCTCAACAATTATTGGATGCATTTAATTTTGGCGGGTTTTCGCCATCGGTATCATTTATGATGATGCCAATTCATGCTGACTTATTTAGATTACAAGCAATTGAATTTAATGATATGGTTCGTAAATCATATTTTACATTTGAAGTACATGGCGATGATATAAAGTTTTATCCAGTACCATCAAGTGGTACCGGTAGTGCAGCATCTTCAATTTTTTATAAAAAAGTATGGATTGAATTTGTATTAGAAGAAGATAAAACTAATTCGGCTGTATTATATGGTAATTCCGCACTTATGCGAGGTGTTGTTACGGACGCATCAAATATACCATATACTTATCAAACATACAGTAGAATTAATGATATGGGGCGTGCGTGGATTTTTAAATACGCAACGGCAACTGCAAAGGAAATGTTAGGTTACATTCGAGGTAAGTATTCAAATGTACCTATTCCGAACGGCGAAGTAACACTCAACGGATCAGAATTAACATCTCAAGGTCAAACAGAAAAGGGAGAATTAATAACTCAATTACGAGAGTTTTTAGAAAAAATGACCAAAGAACAAATGATGACGCGACAAAATGCAGAATCAACACAAATGAATGAAATACTTGCAAAAGTTCCATTAAAAATATATCTAGGATAAGGAGTACATATGGCACTTTTTGGAACACAGAGAGATGCAAAGTTTTTAGCATCAATTAATCGCGAATTAATAAATTCAATTGTTGATACTGAAATTGAATTCTATAAACTTGTTGTAGAAAACACTGAATCTAATATATACGGCGAATCTGATGCAAAATCATATTATGATTCTGTGTTGTTACCTTGTATGATTACGAAAGACGATAAATCTGCAGTAATGGACGATTATGGTCATTCATATACTCGTACATTAACATTTGGGGTTTCGCGAGATTTATTAGAACGAGCAGATTTTTATCCCGAAGTAGGAGATATTGTATTTTGGGATAATGAATATTATGAATTAGATAACGTTGATGCAAATCAATATTTTACCGGCAAAAATCCAGAAACGTGGCCAAATGGAAATTCTCATGGTTATAGCGTTTCTGTACTATGTAATGCACATGCAACTAGACAAACACCATGGGGTATTACAAATTTAAGAAGAGGTGGAGATAATTCATCATTTTCGTATAAAGGATAACGATGCCTAGATTAAATAGAGAAAATATAGATCGAAAAACAAATAAACCTAATCCAAAATCAACGGAAGGGGTTACTGACGATCTACTATTAAATCGGGCAATGCAAACACGGCGAGATGATGATGTAATAAAATCTCCACAACGTACGTTATATGATATAGACTTTGCAATAAAATGGTTTATCGAAAATGAAATTCAACCACAAATTACAGCAAACCAACAGTTGATACCAGTACCGGTAATTTTTTCTAATGGCGAAAAATGGGATAATGTACGTAGATTAGGATATTTGCGAGATGAAAAAGGCATGTTACAATCTCCACTGATTATGTTAAAACGAAATTCAGTATCAGAACGGGATAATCAAAAAACATTGGATGTTAATAGACCATACCCTTCAAATTATATTATTCATTGTAACAAATATAACGCACGAAATCGTTATGAAGATGATTTATTTCCAATTCCTACAAATATTCCGGCCGAATCTCAACAAATACATATAGTAGATATTCCAAAATATGTTACGGTTGAATATGATATGATGTTATGGTGCGATTTTACATCGCAAATGAATGAATTAGTCGATCAAATTTTACCGTACGGACGATTTGCATGGGGCAATGATGGAAATAAATTTCAAACAACTATTGGTTCAATAAATTTTGAAACGGTAAATACGATAGGAGAAGATCGATTAATACGGGCAACTATACCATTAACAGTACTAGGAACGTTATTATCAGATTCGGAAGCTCGGATATCTACAATTAAAAAAATGTATTCACCTAAAAAAATATCATTCGACCAATATGTTGATGTTGGAGATACTAATATATTTCAAACTACTACAGTACCATTTGAAGTATTACAAGTTCAAAGTAGTGTATTTTCTGGAGCATCTGTCACAGTTGCTGGAGGCGGCGGCATAACAAATTTGACTCCAGACATTATGTTTTATTTAACTGCATTGCAAGAACGTCAAGCTACATTCATCGATGGCTCTACTGCGCAGTTAAATTTTGGTTCTGCAAAAAATCCTGTAACAAAATTAGGTGCAACATATCACGAATTTGATGTATTTGTTAATGGACAATATATTGATAAAGCATTATATAATTGGACACCGACGTTGGAAGCTCCGCAAACAATATTATTTAATACGATATTATTAGGATATACTATAACCCCCGCGGATACGATAATTGTTAAAGGGAGATGGGCGCAATGAGTCGCGGTAAATTAATATTTAATATATTACAGCTACCAACCGGATCATACGAAATAACAGGTTCATTTTTTGGTACAGCATCGTGGGCCGAATCAGCATCATATGCATTATTAGCAAAAACATCGTCGTATGCATTTTTTGCAACGTCAGCATCATTTTCCAATACCGCATCATATTCGTTAACAAGTATAAATACTGCATCGGTTAGTAATTCGACTATTACATTTACACGCGGCAATGGGACTACATTTCCTGTTACAGTTAATAACGTAGTAAATTCAATATCTTCAAGTTATGCAGTGACAGCTTCATTTGCACTTAACGGCGGCGGCGGTGCAACATTTCCGTTTTCTGGAAGCGCAGTTATTACAGGGTCATTAGAAATTAAAAGTGACATTAACAATGCATTTTTAATTAAAAATTTTAATAATGAACCCATATTAACGGTATCACAAAGTGGAGTTGTAATAGTAGCAACACATAGTGTCGAATTATCAGGATCTGCACCAAATGGAGCAATTTATTTTACGTCTGCATCTTTTTTTGTAGGTTTAGATTGATGCTTATATTTATTATAAAATAGGAACATAAAACATGGCAACTTGGAAAAAAGTAGTAGTATCGGGAAGTAATATTTCGCAATTAAATAACGATGCTGGATATTTAACATCAGTAACGGCACAAAATTCATTTGTTACGATGTCAATTAATGGCACGAATGTATTAGCAGATAGTGCAGTAGATACATTAACATTTGCATCATCATCGGGAGCTGGATTAAATATATCTGGCAATGCCGGTACAGATACTATCACATTTACATTAGGTAGTATTCCAAATTTAAGTTTAGCAAATTCATCTATAACAATCGCCGGCAATGCAACATCTTTGGGTGGTAGCATAACTCAAACACAAATATTAGCAGGTAGCACCGTAGTATCGGCATCAGTGTTATCTAGTCCAGGACAAGGCCAAGCATTACTTACAACAAATGGTGTAGCTGGATCAACTATAGATTTAGGATTAGAAACAACAGATTCTCCTTCATTTGTTGGTTTAACTTTAACAGGTAATTTAGTTGTATTAGGTACTGCATCATTTCAAAACACTGCAAACTTGCTTGTTGCAGATCGTTTTGTATTGTTTGCATCTGGATCTAATACTGCAGGAGATGGTGGTATTGTAGTTCAACAAGGTACTCAAAACATTGGTGAATTGTATGGATATGATTCTGGTACTACGCGATGGGGCTTTACATCATCATTTAATGCAACGGATAACTCATTCACACCAGCAGTGTACGCAGGTGCAGTAGAAACAAGTGTTACTACACCGTCTCCGGCGCCATTATATGGTGGTACTAGTAATGGGCATGGAACAATTCACGTTGATACATTGAGCGGTGATATTTACATTTATTCATAAAACGCAATAACAAGTTATGAGCATAATCGACAAATTAAAATCAAAAGCAGAAACACAAACAGCATCACAATTAACAAAACAAGAAATTGAATTTTTGTTGATGCTGCTTAAAGATGTTTCTATTCGTGGAGAACAAGTAGAAACATTCTACAATATCATACTAAAATTGCAAGAACAATATCTAAAACAGTGATATTTATTATAAATGTTGTAGGCCGCAAGGAAGTGGGCACACGCACGGCATAAGTGTATGTAACCAACCACAGCACAAAAGGAACACGTATGCCAAACTGGAAAAAGATCATAGTATCAGGTTCTGATGCTGCATTAAATTCATTATATGCTCCAAGCATAACCGGATCGTTACTTGGAACTGCTTCATTTGCTACAAGCGCTTCATATGCTCCAAGTACACCTGCATTCCCTTATACGGGTTCTGCAGAAATTACAGGTTCATTAGGCGTAACTGGATCATTAGCTAACGGCAATTCTGTATTAGCTTCAGGCCCATATTCTCATGCAGAAGGTAACTCTACTCAAGCCGTAGGTGATTATTCACATGCAGAAGGTGACACTACTCAAGCCGTAGGTGGTGCGTCTCATGCTGAAGGTTATGATACTCAAGCCGTAGGTTCATTTTCTCACGCTGAAGGCGGCAATACTAAGACAGGAACACAAAACGCATACTATGCACAATCAGTAGCATCGGGTATTATAACACTGCCAAGTTCTTATGGTGATATAGCTGGTAATTTTGGAACAGACAATCAATTGTATTTGTATGATGAACCATTTGATTCCAATTACGGCGGAGCTATATTCATCATTAGCCAATCATACTTTGATTCTAATCTCCTGAATTTTAATACAATAATAGAGCTATATGATACATCGGTAACTACAACTACTGCTTATGTTGGAGATTTAGGACAAGGGATAAATAACTGGGGTGGTGATCAAACTATACCAGGAGATTATTCACACGCAGAAGGTGCAAGTACTCACGCCATAGGTGTTGCGTCTCATGCTGAAGGTGACAATACTCAAGCCGTAGGATATGTATCTCACGCAGAAGGTGTCCTTACTCAAGCCGTAGGATATGCATCTCATGCAGAAGGTCGATCTACTCAAGCCGTAGGATATGCATCTCATGCAGAAGGAAGGGGTACTCAAGCCGTAGGTGATGCGTCTCATGCTGAAGGTGAAGGTACTCAAGCCGTAGGATATTATTCACACGCAGAAGGTTATGATACTCAAGCCATAGGATATTATTCACACGCAGAAGGTTATGAGACTCAAGCCGTAGGATATGCATCTCATGCAGAAGGATTAGGCACAATAGCCTCAGGCTCATACCAACATGTAACAGGTCAATACAATGTACCTATATCCGATCCTTCTTCATTTGTTGTAGGTAACGGTGCAGATGTTAGTAATCGAAGCAACCTGCTAGTTGCCCATGGTAATACTGTACAAGTAACGGGAAGTACGGAGATTACAGGCTCATTAGGCGTAACTGGATCATTTAGTGTTCAAACATATGATGGAGCAAATTACGTTACTGCAATTGAAGTAAATGATAATAAAAGAAATATTAATGATATATCAGGTGTTAGTAGTGTAAATGCTAACAGTAGAATATTATATGACGGTGTAAACACTGATAGTATTAATTGGAACAGTAGAGACTTAATAGATTCATCAAACACTGCAGTTTTTAATTGGGATGCATTTGCTCTTAACTATAAAATAGAAACAAACACATACTTAAAAAGATTCATTGATCTAGGTACCCAAGAGGCATTTTCAGATGTACCAACAATAGGTAATTTTAATTATGAAGGAGAAGTAATAGAAGGAATATTAGATAATAATGTAGCCCAATTTGATCTAGTATATTTAGAAAAAACAGATGGTATGTGGTATCAAGTTACTCAGGGAACTGATAATTGCTCTAGACTTTTAGGAATATGTGCAGAAACTGGTGTTAGCCCTAAAGTTATTTTAGAAGGATCAATTACAGTGAATGATGGTTCATATACTGATACGCCACAAGTTCAATATATTGACAATGGATCACCAATATACATTAAAGAAAGTGCAGGAAATACAATGTCAATAATAGTGCCTACAACTGCAGGGCAGTATGTTAGAATTTTAGGTCATGCATATTACCAAAACACTAATAACTCCGCATATTGGACAATGAAATTTAGACCATCTAATGATTGGGTAGTAATATAACATGGCAAATAAATCAGGCGTACCAGTAGAAAATATTATCAGCATTGCAGGTGTAGCAGCAACATCTATAACTAGTTTAGTAGGCATCCCAACTACATCTTTACCAGGTTGGCCAAGTAGCGGACCAACATGTATAGATTCAGTTTTTAGTTACGGTGGAGCACCTGGTATAGCATGTTCTGCCGGAGCTTCATTTTATAGTTTTGACTCTACAAATAATTTACTTTATAATTTTGGTAGTTGTGGAGGTGATTATGCACCTGAAGGTTTTTATTCTGACGGCACAGTGATATACTGGTGGCATACCGTTGGTAGAGATTTAGTTTGGGAAGTTATTGGAGAATGTGGATAAAAACTTGTCTCCCTAAAAAATTTTTTTTATATTTAACGAAAAAATAGGTTATGTTATATAAAACGTCTAATAAAGATCTTGTTTATAAAGAAATTAAAAAACTTAAACCACTAAACTATAATCAATTTAAGTGGTGGAGACGTTTTGATACCAAATCAAAACCACTTCCTAAAGATGCTACGTTTCTTCAACGTATTCAAAACGGTGAATATGAATTTTCCCACTATTTTTGGCAATGGAAATTAACCGAAATTGAATTAAACGATGCATATGAAAAATACAATGGAAACATTCAAATGATGCTTGAAAAAAACGGAGTTGACTTTGCTCGTAGAAAACGTTTAATGGAAGATTTTAACAAGGATGAAGCTGACCGACTAGAGGCACTTAAAAAAGGATTTTTACGTGAATTTGATATGACGTCTGATGACTATGAAAATAGTCTTTTAAAATTTGATGGGACTACTGAAGAATTTTTAAACGACAAAACTTTATCTGCTATAGAAACAGTAGATGGACACAATTTAATTGTTAATGTATATGTTAATGATATATGTTACGGACTAAATGTTGATATGTCAAACGTAGTAGCAGGCACCACATTAACTAAACGGGAAGATTTTATCGTAGATGGAGATATGCTTATAGTAGATACATTGTCTCTTGATATTGCAAAAACAGAAATGCTTGGATAATTTAATTATTTTCATTATAATATCAAGAAAAGGTTATTTATGACTCGAAAATTAGATAAAGAACATCTAGATGAAATTCAAGCATTACGAGATTCGTTTGCGCAAAACTCTCAATTACTAGGAAATTTATATATTGAAGAATTTTCGTTGCAACAACAGCTTCGGCAAATAGATGCACAACGAGAAGAACAAATGAAACGGTTTGTTGATTTGCGCAAACAAGAAGAAGAATTGTTAGAAAAAATGCGTAATCGTTATGGCGATGGTCAAATAAATATTGGCCAAGGTACATTTACTCCTACTGCGTAAGGTTTGGACGCAACACATTATATTTATAAGAAAATCATTAGGAGACATAAATGGCAGAAAGAATAGTATCGCCTGGCGTATTTACCCGGGAGATTGATCAATCATTTTTAACATTAGGGATACAAACTATAGGTGCTGCAATTGTCGGACCAACAGTAAAAGGTCCGGTATTAGTACCAACTAAAATTACAAGCGTATTGCAGTTTAATCAAGTATTTGGTTCAAATACTGCAGATAATTATCTTGTACCATTAGCAGTAAAAGATTATTTAAACAACGGTCAAGTAATTACCGTAACTAGAATTTTATACGAAGATGGTTATTATTTAAATCGAGGTGCCTTGGCAATTGTTGCCGAATCTGGCTCCGGTATGGATTTAGTTAAAAAAGTAACTCACATTTTGCACCCAACTCAACCGGTAACAACGGTTGGATTAGCAGGTCCATTATTTGAATCATCATCATTATTATACAATGCATCATTAACTAATGGTTCATTTTGCTTAAAAGTTTCTGGATCATATTCAGCGCCACAAAATTCAGCTATAGGATTTTCATCATTTACTGCAACAGATCTAACAACAGGAATTTCAGCATCAATTGTTAGCTCAGCAAACAATTATATTAAAACGGTATTTGGTGATACGCCAAATTCTAAAAAATATCCATTGTATGTTCAATATGAAGCAAAAGATGCATGGCAAGATTTCGTAGATATAACTAAAGTAACAGCATCATTACAAATTATCAACAATTACGAGTTTTTACAAGATTATAATGTAGCTTCAACACCATGGATTACGTCACAAAAAATCGGCGCTAATGTTACAGATTTATTTAGATTTCATACATTATCACATGGAACTTCAGTAAGTCATGAAGTAAAAGTCGGAATTAAAGATATTAAAATAGCATCAGGTGTATCAGGAACTGGTACAGAATTAGGTCTGGCTGATACATATAGCACATTTGTTGTTCAGCTTCGACGAGTTAATACACAAACTCCGGGAATCTTAGGAGGATCACCATATTCTTCAAATGACACAGATACAGGAACTCAAGATATTATTCAAGAATGGGAAGTTAATTTAGATCCAGCATCACCTAAATACATTGCAAAAGTAATTGGCGATAGCTATATTTCAGTTAACGATGATGGTCAAGTTTTATTTAACGGAAGCTATGCTACAAATAATAATTTTATTCGAGTAGAAGTATCAGAAGACGTTAAAAACAAAGTTATTGATAGAACATTGATTCCATTTGGATTTCGAGCACCATATGCTCCAATTCCATTAGTATCATCTAGTTTATCTTTGCCAAAAACAACATATAGAACAGATCAATTACTTAACGGAACATATTCGGGTGGAATATTCCATGGATTTGATTATACGGTTGCTAGTAACATGAATTATTTAGCACCAATTCCAACATCTGGATCAAACACGGGTAGTTCGATTGATTTTTACTTAGGTGATGTTCTTCAAGCAACTGCATCAAATTTTCCAAATGCAACAAGTCCATACACAGGTTCATTAGATGCAGCATTAAATGGAACAACATTTATTACTAATGTAAAATTATCTACTAGAAAATTTATGGTACCATTTCAAGGTGGCTTCGATGGAGCTCGTCCTAATTTACCAAAATATTCTGGTGAGTATATTGCATCAAATAACACATATGGATTTGATTGTCAAACATCAACGTCGACAGGTACTAAAGCATATAATAAAGCATTTTCAGTATTAAGTAATACCGATTATTATGATATGAATTTGCTTACTACTCCAGGACTTATTGATAGTTTGCATTCATCAGCAACATCATTAGCAAGAACATTATGTCAGACCCGTCAGGATACGTTTTACATAATGGATTCAAATCAAATTAATGATAGCATCGCAACCGTAACGGCACAAGTAAGCACCATAGATTCGAATTATACGGCAGTTTATTGGCCGTGGTTGCAGACAGTCAATTCTGATACGCAAGCAACGATATTTGTTCCGCCGTCAGTATTATTAGCTAATGTATTGGCATATAATGATAAATTTTCTGCTCCATGGTATGCTCCTGCAGGATTATCCCGAGGAAATATTGTTTCTGCAACAGGAACAAAAATTCCTTTAGCTCAAGCAGATAGAGATGCATTGTATCAATCTAGAGTTAATCCGATTGCAAACTTTGGTTCAGCGAATGGAGGAATTGTTGTGTGGGGTCAAAAGACATTACAAGCTCGTCCAAGTGCGTTAGATAGAATCAATGTAAGACGATTATTAATTACCGTTAAGAAGTTTATTGCATCATCTACGAGATATTTAGTATTTGAACAAAACTCGGTTCAGACTCGCGAAAAATTCTTAGCAATAGTTAATCCATATATGGAGTCAGTGCGCGTTCAACAAGGTTTGTATGCGTTCCGAGTTATTATGAATGATAAAAATAATACTCCGGATCTAATTGATCAAAATATATTATATGGTCAAATATTTTTACAGCCAACTAGAACAGCTGAATTTGTTGTGTTAGATTTCAATATTCAACCAACGGGCGCAGCATTTCCAGAATCAGCGTAAGATAAACATTAAAAGGTAGAATTTCGGTTCTACCTTTTTTACTGATCATCATATTTATATAAAAAAAGGAATACGAACATGGCAGGTTTATATGATAATAGAAATCCGAACTTAGCGATCACCGACTCCGATATAATGTTCAGTAGGGCTTTCTCGTGGGAGCCTAAAAGACAACATCATTTCGTGTTATCGATACCGGATATTCCAGCATATTTAGTAAAAACATCAGGTAAGCCACAAATTAGTAATGGTGAAGTAGCATTGGATTTAATTAACATTAAACGATATGTTAAAGGAAAATCAGAATGGAACACCATACAAATGACACTTTATGATCCAATTGTTCCATCTGGTGCACAAGCTGTAATGGAGTGGATTCGTTTACATCATGAATCATCTACCGGTAGAGATGGTTATTCATCATTTTACAAAAAACAAATTAAATTATCACAACTTTCTCCATTGGGCGAAACAGTTGAAGAATGGATTTTAAATGGTGCATTCCTAACAGACGCTGAATTTGGTACCTATGATTGGGCGAGTGATTCGGTTCAAGAAATATCAATAACAGTACGTTATGATTGGGCATTCTTAAGCTTCTAAAATAAAATTAATGGGGGCTTCGGCCCCCTTTTTAATAAAAGGTTATAAACAAGGAAAATATGGACAACAAAGCTACAACGAGATTAGGGTCTCAAGATCTAGTAAACATTGCACGTCAGCAATACGAAAACAAACAACGAAGTAAAATACCAACAATTATTGCAAAATTAGCATCGGGTGGTAAAATTTATCCAAAATCGCATCCTTTACACGATGGGACATTAGAACTTCGATATATGACTGCATATGATGAAGACATTTTAACTAATTCATCATACATTCGAGAAGGAGTAGTATTTGATAAATTGTTGCAATCAATTATAATGTCAGATGTCAACGTAAATGATATTTGTAGTGTTGATAAAGATGGATTAATTCTTAATGCGCGAGTAATGGCCTATGGACCCGAATACTCAGTACAAGTTCAAGATCCAAAAACCGGAAACATGTTAGATCGTACAATTGATTTAACAGAAGTACAATTTAAACTATTTAATTTAGTTGCAGATGATGCTGGCGAATTTACATATCAAATAAACCCTGAAACTACAATTAAATTTGCATATCCAAAAACAGAAATAACACAAGAAACGGTTTCTGAAACAATTAACAATTTAATTACCGAAGTTAATGGAATTAGAGATCGAGCAGCAATTGAAAATTTTATTCGTTATGAATTTTTTGCAAAAGATGCAAAACGATTTCGAGAATATGTAAAAGAAAATGCACCAGGTGTTGATTATGAAATGAATTTTGAAGGTGAAGATGGGAGCACCTTCAAAGCAATGTTTCCAGTTAACTCAAACCTTTTTTGGTTTTAATGCATCATACCGACTACAGTTACAAGAAACTATTTTTAATATGATTTGGTTTGGCGAAGGTCGGTGGGACTGGGATACGATATACAATATGCCCGTATTTATTCGAAACTATTGGATTAAACGAATCAATGATATTTCAAACACGCGCGCGGAACAAATTAAACAACAAACAGCTAATCAAAAATCTAAAAGATAAATATTTATTATAAAAGAATAAGTACATGGGATTAATTGACGATATAAATGCAATGATTGGTTCTGCGAACAATGCAGGTAAACAACGTGCAATGCAGAGCATTACGGCTGGATTACAAGACCAATTAACCACATTTGATACCGTATTTAAAGATTTAACCATATTAGAATCTCGTTTTAGTCAGTTTCAAACAAATATGGGACTAACTATCGATCAAGTGGCTACGCTTGGTAAAAATATGGATGATATTGCTGAGCGACTTGGAATGGGAGGCGAAGCACTTCAAGCAGTTACAAAAGGTCTTAAAAATCTAATTGGGCCTTTTTCGAAAATAGCTGATTTATCAACGCGAGCGGCCGGAAACATGTACGGCCAAGATCTAATAAAAACATCTAAAGCATTGAGAATGAATTTGCGATTAAGTGATGATATTGCAAATAAATACATAGAAATGGCATCGCAAAGTGGAAAAAGTTTAGAAAGAACTTTAGCAGATCACATTAGTATATCTAATTATATTGAAGAGCAAGTAGTCGATATCGAAGTCACACAAGAAATGATATCAGATATAGCAAGTCAAACTGCAGATATTTCATTACATTATGGCAAAATGCCTGGTTCATTAGAATTAGCTGTTATAAAATCTAAACAGCTTGGTATAAATATGGCTCAATTAAATACCACCGGACAAAATTTATTAAACATCGAATCTAGCATCGGACAAGAAATGGAATATCAATTATTATCTGGTCGAAGATTAGTTGATGAAGTATCTGGAGAAAGTTTGACAAATGCATATCGAGCTGCTACTATTCAAGGAGATGCAAATAAACAAGCCATGTTGATGAATAAAATCATTTCACAAGAAGGCGAAACATTAAAAAATAATTTATTTGCTCGTCAACAAATGGCAAGTCTTTTACAAACAGATGAAGCTACTATAGCAAAAATGATAAAAAAGCAAGATATCTTAAAAAAACTTGATCCGGGCGGCAAATTGATGGGACTTGAAGGCGATGCATTAGCAGCTAAACTAGCTACCTTAGGTGGAACACAGGATGAAATTGCTGATGTCTTGAAGGCAAATGATATGCGTACGACGGATGAAAAAGTTGCAGATGCAATGGATATATTGACTACGAGAGGTATTAAACTTCAAGGTTTAGATTATTCCGCATTGATGAATTCCGGATCGCAAGGTCGCGTAGGAGGTGTAAATACCATAGGTGATTTTCTCACGAGCTTAATTGATTCCACCACGGTTACCGCCGCCCAAGGCGCGCAATCAGTGAGATTTACTGGCAAGGTCGGCACCGCTGTTGCGAGCGCCCCCGGGGGCGTTGGCGGATTATTAGTTGGCGGTAAGCCAATAAACAAAACCAATCCAATGCCAACATTAGTTGTAGGAACAGAGGAGGCGGCCGACTTCTATTCTGGCCCAGGAGGCGGCAGAATGTTAATAACGCCCGAAGGTACCTTTAATCTACATCGCGACGACAGCGTCTTCGGCGGAACTAATCTATTTGGAGGTAAAGGCGGAGGCGATGTTATGCAAAATAATAATAATGTAGTTATGGGCGGAACTAATCTATTTGGAGGTAAAGGCGGAGGCGATGTTATGCAATTTGCAGCAGCTGTTGTAGCTGCAATTAACAATCAAACACGAGAATTAAAAGCAGATCCAGTTTTTGGACGAGGCTTATCAAATTCATATTACGGATAACAACATGATTAACCCGACCACACAAGCAGGTTCGCAATTTAATGCCCCATATGATTTATTGCCTAATGCAATATTAACGAATCCTACGGTTGGAGCTATAAGTCAATTTTCTAAACCAATTGTTTTAGGACAAATTAATACGTATAACATATTACCAGACAATACATATTCAAACACTACAATCGCAGCACCAGCACAATTTATAACGCCATTAGTATTAGGACAATTTAATACGTATGATATTTTACCAAATACTTTATATACAAATCCTACTATTGCTGCTACTGGACAATTTTCACAGCCCATAATATTAGGACAATATGATACATTTAACTATGTAACAACTAATGATATTATAACACCCAATACTATGTTGCCAACAATGCAACAATTTATACAATCACTAACATTGGGACAGTATGATACATTTAATTATACATCAAGCAATGATTTTATTCCTAATCCAACGGTTGGAGCAGGCCAATTTTCTCCAACGATTGTATTAGGTACTGAACCAACATTTAATTATACATCAAGCAATGATTTTATTCCTAATCCAACGGTTGGAGCAGGCCAATTTTCTCCAACGATTGTATTAGGTACTGAACCAACATTTAATTATACATCAAGCAATGATTTTATTCCTAATCCAACGGTTGGAGCAGGCCAATTTTCTCCAACGATTGTATTAGGTACTGAACCAACATTTAATTATACATCAAGCAATGATTTTATACTAAATGCATTTAATGCAAATAATTGGGGCGACCAAGACGGACTTGCTTTATTGTCAGGATCTACCAAAAATCCAACGTTGGTTGACAATACGTGGGGATTTGGAGCTGTAAATCCTGGGGTTGCAGTACAAAACCCTGCCGGAGAAACAATAATTGTATCACAATTTAAAGATCCAATAGTATTATCATCATATACATCGACGATCGGCGTTGATCCAGCAATCGGCATCAATACAAATATTACACCAAAAAGTGTTGTTGCAAATTTATTAGGATTTGGTGCGTCAGCAATAGGTTCATTAGCAGGCATTCCGCAAGTTTCACAAGTAGGTCAAACTGCATTAGGCATGTTTGATTCTACTAATGCATATTTAACATTGGCTAAAGATCGATTGACGCGAAGAGGAATACGTCAATATATCAAATATCCAGATTTTAGATCAACATTTACATTTCCAAAAGGAGATAATTTTGGAGAAACTAATTCAACATTTACCACACCAGATCAGTCAATTGCATATTTTACTAGTAGACGCATCGATGGCTTAGCAGCATCGTTGCGTTTTGGTATGCAAAAATCATGGAAATCAATAGTGTATGCCGCAGCTGCAGTAACACCAGTTGGTCCATATAGTGTGTTTAATTTAGATGGTTTTGGAAATACTGGTTACGGATGGGGTGATCATGATAATCCTGATGCATTTCGCAATGATTTTACCATACGTAGCCATGTAGCAACAACATGGGAACCATCAAAAACTGTTACAATATCCGAAAAACAAAAAAGCGGCGGAACACTTAAAACTCAAAAATTACAAAAAGGACATTGGCGTCCATCAAAAGCACCGCAAGATGTTATTATACCATTTCGCGGAGACAAAGTATCTGTTATTGATTTTGGACAACGAACACTTAAAGAAGCATATCGATGGAAACCTAAGCGCGCGCTAGAACTATTTGATAAACAATCAATAACGCAAGATTTTATAAAATTTTATTTAACAGGGCCAAAGTTGCATAATGGCTTATTAGCAAATGATTTTGATCAAAATGATTCAGAAACAGACGATATCATCGTATTTAGAGCTCATATAACAAATTTTGATGATAGTTTTACCTCCAACTGGAGTCCAGTACATATGATCGGACGGGCTGATCCAAATTATACATATACAGGATTTACACGAGATGTTAGTGTATCATTTGATGTATATGCAACTGATCGAGATGAAGTAAAACCAATATGGCGAAAATTAAATGCACTTGCTGGATATACTACACCGACGTATGATCCAGAATCAATTGCAATGATTGCACCATGGATGCGACTTACAATTGGAGATTTATTTGTGCAACAACCAGTAACATTGACGCAGGTATCATATACATTTGGAATGGATGCCCCGTGGGAAATTAATATTGAAGAAGACCCAACTATGATGCAAGTTCCATTGAAAATTGGCGTTACATTGCAGTTTAATATGCTCACTGATTATTTACCACAGAAAAATGGACGTTTCTATACATTAGCTAAACGATTTGATGGTACTGCTACACCTAAACGAGGAAATGATAACTGGTTAAGTGATTCTGAAGATAATGTTGATATTGAAACTAAAATAAAAGATAAAGAAGATAAAAAAGATTCGGTAAGAAAAGGAAAAGCAAAAGGTTTTTAATTAAAAAAAAATTAACATGAGTAGATATAATTCAACCCCAGAAATTCAAGATGTAAACGGAAAACGCCGTATGGCATCTACAATCGTACCATCATTTCCTTCTAGTACGTTCGATGTATATATACGAACTACTAGCGTAGAACGTTTAGATAATTTAGCATATCGATTTTATCAAGATTCAACTCTTTGGTGGATAATTGCTGCAGCAAATGGATTAGGTAAAGGCTCATTGATGGTGCCATCAAATACGCCATTGCGTATACCTAGTAAATCAAACTATCAACAAATTTTAAACAGTTATAATATAAGATAAAAATGGACGGAAATATATTTTATTCAGAAGTTGATAAAAATTTAAAAGAAGAACTTAATGCTCGAGGTAAAGCATTTCGTACCAGAGATGAAAATTCATTAAATTTTATGTTATCAAAAATAGCAAATGTAGAAATAACTGCATATGCAACAACTAGTTCTAAATCAAATGTAGCCGGTGTATTGGGCGGAACGCAAGTACAACATGGCAGATATTTACCAACGGGCCTGGATGGATATCTAAATTCGAATCGACAATATAAACGTTCTGAACTTAAATTTAACGATCTTCGCGGAACAGTATATGCATCAGAATCATTGCATAATGATAAAAGTATGCGTACCGGACCATATGTTACTGCAGTCGACTGTACAATTGGCGATCATTCAATGGGGTTATTAAATAAAGCATCGTTAAATATTGTTATCCCGAATCCGGAACGAGATTTAGATGCATTTGAAGAAGTATGGATGCGACCAGGTCGATATGCAAAAATTGAAATAGTACACCCAACAACTGCCATAGCAGCTTCAGTAGAAACAAATGGTGGATTATTAACTTCATTAGTGATTCCGAATAAAGAAAAATTAAAACAATTATATCCAGACTGGGATTTAGATGAATTAGAACGTATTACTCGCGAAATGCGAAGATTTATATTCGAAGGTTTAATTGTTTCATTTAATTTATCATATACTAAAGATGGTACCGTCGAAGTTTCTTTAAATTTAACAGGAACTAGTAACATTTATACTAATATATCAATGTATATAAACGATGAACTAAATAAAAAACAAAATACATCTAGTAATCCAGCAACGGCAGCAATTATACCAACTGGTTCGGCTGATTTTTACGGATTATTATATGATCGATTTGAAACAATTGTAAGTGAATCTAAAGCTGCAGATCCAGCAACTGCAAAATTAACTAAATTTTTATTACCATATCGAGCACAACTGCCCGCTCCGTTTGTAACTACTAATAATTATTCAACGGATCGATTTATTTTAAAAGGAGAACAGTATCCCGCATCAATGACTGAGTTGGGAGCATCATTTCCTGATGCAACATTATCTAATGATGCTAGATATATAACATTAGGAGCATTAATTGATCATATCAATGCATATGTTTTAAATAAACTACCAGGCGCACAAATAATTTGTACCGATGTAGAATGTTTTAGTGTATACTACCCATTAATGGTATCCTCAAATCCAAATTCAATACTATTTTTGCCAAAAACTACAAATATGTCTCGACCATTCTCGCCAGATTATCATGTATATGGCGATTTGATTTATTATCACGATGTAGTTTCGCAATTGTATGCTAATTCTATTAATACCGAAGAATTAAAACAAAGAGGGTTATGGCAAGAATGGCCTGGAATATATGAAAGAAATGCTGATAATACTGGTAAGGTATTTCCATCTAGAATTTTTATAAATTTGGAAACGATTGAAACTTTAATTAATAATATGAGTCAACGTAATTCAATTGCATTTTCAGTAGATGCATTTTTAAAAAATATATGTACTTTAATATCCGAAGCTTCAGGTAATGCTATTAACTTAACATTAGTTACATATCCATATGATATGACTAAATTATATTTAACAGATAGTAAGTTCGTACGAGTTCCAGCTGATACTAAAAATGTAGTAGCATATTCAGTACCAATGTTTGCAAATCACAAACACGGAACAATTGTGCACGATTTTCAATTTCAATCACAATTACCAGAATCTGCGAAAAATCTTTCATATGTATTAAATTCTACTTCGGTAGTATCAGAAGAAGATATTGCACCGTATATGAATTTTATGTATAACGCAAAAAATCCAGCTGAAATAAATAATATCTTAGCAAGATACAATGCATTTCATGTTACAGCTAGTGCCAATCTTGACGCGGCAAAATCAGAGTATGGATTATCGCCTGATGTACCGGCAATTCAAACTAAATTAGTTGCAGCACTAAAACGATATATTCAATATCCAACAAGCGATATCAAACAAACTAATTTACTTGCGGCACCATTATTTCCGTTTACTGTAAATTTTACCATCGATGGAATTAATGGTTTTAGATATGGAGATGTTTTAACATTCGACGGATTACCTGCAAAATACCAAATAAACACGGTATTTAGTATAATAGGAATATCACATACTGTATCGAATCAGGGTGAATGGAAAACTCAAATAACATGTATACAACGACCAAAAATTGAATAATATGGCTAGATTAAAAACATTTTATACGGCAGATGAAATTATTACTAATTTATATACTAGTGGTAGTGAATTCATGACTGAAGATAATAATGAATATGTCGGTGCATATCATGCATATACTACTGGAGAACGTTATACATATGCAACATGGAATAGTAAAATATCTAAAAAATTAATTACATACGTTGCATATGATTTAACTAATGATATATATCGAAAATTAAAACCAAATATTAATGTTCAATATGAAACGCCTCGAGGCGGAACGCCTGTAGTAACAAAGAAAGATATCGATGCCGGCTTCATAACACGTTATTTTTTACAGCGTATTAATGATCCAACAATATTGGAAGTATCTCAAACGACATATGAAAACTGGGCATCAAATATTATTGATAAAAAAATGTATAATGCTGCACAAATTCAATGGCAGATAACAGGTAACATAGAAGATTCAATAAATTTAGGTGCATCCAGGCCTGGCGTAATTACCCAAAACAAATTAGCAGTACAAACAGCAAGCAAATCAATATCAGATTTGTCAACATTACTTACAAATTTTACACAATTTTATACAGATGTTGATTTTTTTATTCCAATAGACATTAATCGATTGGATTCTTAAGATTTTTTTCTTATTATTCATATATGATTGTGGATACTATAGAAGATGCACGCGCTACATTGAATTTCATTCAAGATCGCAAAACTTTGCTAGTTCCTGTATTTTGTAGTCCCACACAACATGTTGCAGTAAATACGCTATGCGCTGTATACGTTTATACCGAAGATGCTGTAGAGCGCATAATTCCATTACGTCATTCCGAACAACTAAGGGGCTTTACTGAACTTGTCCCGGAGTTTTTGGCATTAGAGAATATCTTTGTTCATGACAAGAAGCAATGGCTACAAACGGGAGGCAATGGGGCCGTATGGGATGTTAAGACATTGTGGTGGTATACATACTCTGAAGCATATGATGAATCACATTATCCAACGGCAGCACATCGTTTTTATTGGCGCCGTCACACAAACTTGCCAGCAGTTAATAGCATTGTGCCATTACAGCAACATTTAGCAATGTGTCAAAAGATTCGACACTATGCTTGGCCAATGTGTGTTAATGCAGAATTAACAGAATCATATTTACAGTTCAATGCAACATATCCGCAAGTATTTGCACGTATTGAATCTGCAGGATTGGCAGTTACCGAAGATTTTCGTATGCCAGAATTAATTCATTCGGGTCGAGTATATTCACAATACAATTATCATACAGTAACAGGTCGACCTAGTAATGCATTTGGTGGATTCAATTTTGCCGCAATGAACAAAGAAGATGGTACTCGAGCAGCATTTTGTAGTCGATTTGAACGGGGTGCTTTAGTCGAAATGGATTTTGATTCATATCATGTTAGATTGATTGCAACGGCTATTGGATATGAATTGCCCGCATCTTCTATACATGATTATTTAGGTAGATTCTATTTT
>Ga0194115_10001456_pt1 | contig 30306 bp, 18 predicted proteins | sample TA2MahsurfametaG_3_FD_148656 | JGI IMG/M metagenome (GOLD analysis project Ga0194115, IMG submission 148656) | Freshwater microbial communities from Lake Tanganyika, Tanzania - TA2015002 Mahale S4 surface | ecosystem: Environmental > Aquatic > Freshwater > Lake | place: Tanzania: Lake... | reverse complement strand
CCCCCCATTTTCCAAAACCCACCTTGACACCCAATGGACCTGGATCACAGAGAGAAATCGGAATGACGGTTCCTGGTTGTGTCCCACCTAACGATTGACCTGCACCACCAAAGGTATTGGACGATCCTCGAGCAAAAGGATTCAATTGACTTAGATTCTTCAGGGCATCATTCCTCGTCTTTTTCTTGTTGTTACCAAATACCATTTCTCCTGTGTGACTTTCTAACAGTGTAGCAAAAACAGTCTTTCCAAGTTAGGTCACCTCTTTCTGTGAATGGATCCCGGAGATTGTTGTTGGAAACACAAGATAACAACACGACTACCCGGGGAGTCGAAGTAACAGTTACACTTAACTTGTTCCCACCGTCTTCGTTGCGTTTCGAACCCGGTCGTTCTACATATGACATATACGTACGTATACGAATCAACACCAGCGTCGTTTGAGTCGAAAAGCAACCGTTTTCTCGAGTCGGACAGAAACTTGTCGAACAGAGTCTGGAATGGATCCACGTGGAAGCCATTATACCACAGGTTACCAATGCTTTGTGTACTACAGCGATTCCTACCCCCTCAAAAAATAAGTCCAACAAATGACCGGCAGACCCCACCGATCGCCTCGGTTCTCTCGGTCCATCTCGTTGCGATACAACCGTTGTGTCGGATTCGTAGTGGGTGAAAGTGAGAGACGTGCATACACACTCACAAACAGAGATATATAGAAACACGTTCAAGACCAAACATATAGAATGGTGAGGATATCGAGGAATTGAAAGTGACGACTGATTGATAGGCATGTGGTGATGGTGCTTCGTGTGAGAGTGTCGGTCAAGACTCAAGGGGTTCCCTACAAGAGAATCAACAGGCCTTCCCTCGGACATGCCACCGTTCTTGGTCATTCCTTTTCGTCTTCCGCCATCTAGGACATGAAACTTCAGGATGAAACTTCCGGCTTGTTGGGAGGAGGAAGAAGGTCGAGTGAAGCAACTGAGGGACCCCAAGTAGGAAAGGCTCAATGGTCGTTTCACTGAAGTTTGCCCTAAATGTGTCGCATGACTTGTAATGATTGATTTGTCTGTGATTGTGTGGACAATGGATATTTCTTCCTACTATTGTTGATTTTTGGCAAAGGGTTCTCATCCATCCATTTTGATTGTTGTGTTTTTCCCTTGGTTTGACCCAGGCAACTCAAAGACGTGCAGCAACTCGAGCGGCAGGGAGTGGTGGCGGTGCTGGTGGTCGTCCCACTGGAGCTGGAAATAATATTTTGCAATTCTATACGGATGATTCACCTGGGTTACAAGTCGGACCAACGACTGTCTTGGTCGCATCGTTGAGCTTTGTGGGGGTCGTCGTCTTGCTTCATATCCTAGGAAAGTTCCGTGGTGCCTAAAGGTCTATTTATCTATCTATATCTTTGTATAAACTAGATGAATGCACAGAAGAGTTGAAACATGGGAACGGATTCACTGTTCCTGTTGTTTTGTTGGACGAGTCGAATGCGTCTCGAATCTACTAGTCGTCTGTCGTCGCGATGCTAGTCGGCGAAAATAGAGGGGACAGCCATGCATGCATAGTGGTACTAGTACAGGGATTTTCGCAACTGTAATAGAGTTGATAAGCTATATGTGTTCAATGAGCTGGTGGCGTTTGCGTTCTCACTATCAACTTTTTTTCCAACAGCAGAACCAAACAAACCTCTAGTACCGTAGTAACTGTAAGTTGGATCTCCTTTTTGGGTATGTATATAAATAGATACGGTACATACCGCATGGATCTATGACTGTGACTGTGACAGTGGGGGACAGCATAAGAAGCACATAATAAATGACTGTCAAAAATTTGAGGTCGTCTACATCGTAGCTATGGAGGGAGATATAGCCCATAAGTTTTTGGAGCGAGGATAACCTAGCATCCTAGAATCTACATCAAAGGCCATAGTTTTTCAGTCGCATTGGTCAAAAAGCGATAAAAACCAACCCAAAACACGTAAAATTCCAATCTACGGTATGGTTTTTCTAATCCGTTTGGTCAAATTCATTGGAATTCTCTTTTCTCGTCCTATCTTCTCTCTCGCCTGAAGATAGACGTCCTAAAGCTCCATGTCTTTTGTATGACTTAATGAGACATGTTGACATCAATTGTGGTGCCCATAAGCTATGACTGGATACCTACTTTCTCATCAACGTCGTGTAATATCGCGGTATTTTTTGTTCGTGACTAACGAATCACGGATGGACCGGCCCTGCTCAAACGACGACAGAGAAGGCCCTGCAAGCATTTTCACTGACATACTGTATGGGCCTTTTAAACCCTTTGTCCTTGATCTACCACTTTAAAACAGAACCAATGAAAATATCACTCAGGGGACCCACAAATCGTTGCCGTTCTTGCGTTTTTTTGGATTCCGTGGGACGTTTGCAAGGAGTCTCTCCTTTCCCGTTCGTTCGTTTGTTTGTGGTGTTGTATCTCTAACGCGGCGAGCACTGTTACCCTTGCGCCTCGATACCTTACTCTTGACAAACAAGTCCCTTATAACAGGGGTGAAGTGAACAATCTATGGCAACATTCTGATCGGTAGAAAGAAGGCAGCATTTCACGTTCCGCAATTAACTGTAAAGGCTTTTTTGTTCCTCGACCGGAAGCGATAATGTCTGGTGTTGATAGTCTTTCGGTCCTGTCTGCGGACACTCATTCAACTCAGCTTTGCTCATCGGCACGATACAGACGATCACCTGTCCGGGGTTTACTTCGAGCAGTTTCCTCGCTGACAATCACAGATACGGAATTACTTGAGGAAACGATTTCCCATTTGCAACACGAGAATGCTAGCTCAAAGGCGAAGGAAGCTCCTTCAACGACGACATCAACTGATTCATCGCCGACATTTCCGAATCATTCGGTATCAACAACGCGGAAATCGACATCAAAGGCTAAACGAGATGGACGACGGATGAGAAGTAGGAGTCATGGGGATGAAAGCGACGATGACGATTCAGATCTCCTTAGCGCAGTATTTTATTATGGTCACGAACCCCTAGAGAAGCAGGTCCCTAAATCGACGGGTAGTGAGGAGCGAAGTGCCTTTCAGGATCCACAACAGAATAGTGGCGATCATATGCAAAGTAAGGAGCTGGCTGGAACCGAACGACAGCCTCGACAAAAGTCGATTGACTTATTTCCGAAAAGCGAGCATGGGGTGTCACAAAGGGGCGACCGACGAAGGACGACAAATGGTTTCGCGTGGAATCCAGAACAAGATTATGGTACTCCCCGACCATCGCGGCGAGGAGGAGGTCCCACCACTGAGTTGCTTCGTAACGGGGAACAGTTCGCCGAAGATGCTCAACAGATGATTTATGAAATCAATCAAGAGGAAGTCCAACGAAGACCTCGGCGAAAATCGATCGATATGTTACCCTGTATGCCTCGAAGGACACTCTCAGCGGCGGCCGTACACGAAGCTACCAAAAGCCAGCATCAACCAAAGCCGGCTCACGTCTCCCTCCTTGATCGACTCACCGTATTGAGTCATGAAGGAAATGCAAAATCGATTATGGTGGCACCAAGTAAACAACGTAGCTCTACCGAGTTATCCGGAAAACCCCAATCGTCGACTGGCGCTCCAGTATTTGACCGCTTTAATGTCGACACTTTTCGACCGAAATATGATGATGATGATGATGATGATGATGACGATGTTGATCCCGAAGATCTCGAAGAAGAGGGGTTGCCCTTCAAGCGAAACGAAGAAGATATTGGTCCCTCGAATGTTGATGTATCCCCGTACAAGGTGCGAGACTTTATTGTGTCACTGGATGATCTGGAAGGTCAGCGGCGTAAAGGCACGAATCTGCGACGACGTCCTTCGTTAGATTCCTTGCCAAAGCACCCGAGAAGATTCACTGATCCCTCCAAGCCAAAGCACCCGAGAAGATTCACTGATCCCTCCAAGGGATATGAACCGGATACTGATGATGATGGGCGAGGTAGACAAGAAGTTCGGCGTCGGTCCTTTGATGATGTAAAGTATTCGTCCCAACAATTTCTTAACCTGGATGCTGTTTCCCGAGGATCTGGATCTCCAGAATTACAACCAAGAAATACCGGTGGCAGCATTCAGGAACCGGCTCCGCCTGCTCGGGCCAGTTCTCGTCGTTCACGGAATGCAGAGAGAGCCTTTAGTCGGGGTAGAACTTCTAGTACATCTCATCGCAGTGGTGGATCCCCCGCACCCGACCTGACGTCGAACGTGGATTCTTCCAGTGGAAAGAACGGAGCCGCGACGGAATCTGAAGATGCGAATAACACAGAACATGCGTTTTATCGTACGAGTGGTCATTACGCCTTTGCTCAACGCGGTAACGATCTTGATTTTTCAACGAGATCACAGGACCAGGTCCCCATCCCACCCCGACGACGTCTTCCGTCGGAGAATTCGATCGGGCTGATTGGGTATGATACCGATGAAGGATCTTCAGTGGAGAAAGAGGATGTCGTGATAGGGGATCATCATCTCGATTCTCGCCGTTTGCGAAATGCAGAGAAAGATCTGATTCGTCCGTCGAACCTTGATTCTTCTTCCACTGGAAGGATCATCGGAACACCAGTCGTCGCCACCACCACCGAGGCTGAAGATGATGCCCATATCGTGGAACCATCGTATAGGGGATCGAACCATAGCATGGATCATGCTGGGTTGAATGGTCAATATGCATTTGTGGAACGAGGGAACGACCTTGATTTTTCAACAAGATCACAAGACCATGTTCCAGTACCCCCCAGACGACGTCTTCCCTCGGACAACTCGATCGGGTATGACACGGATGAATTATCCCTGCCTTTGAATGACACAGAACATACGAGAGGCGGCGCCGCCGCCGCCGTCGCCGACACCGCCCTTCAGGAGGATGGTAAATCAGAGGTTGAGCAAGATGCTAGTGTCGTATCCAAGTTATCTTCACTCTCCATGAGCGATTGTCACGATGATGCGAGTTCCTTATCTTCGAGGAAATTTCGAGGAAATCGATTCGCCTTTGCGACGGCGATGATGGAGGGTCCAAAATTTCGTGATTTTTGTCGTCGTCCCTCGGGCACATCGTAGTCGTCGAGATCAGCAGGAGGGTGGTGGTAGTACCAACAGTAGTACGTGGACCAACAAAACAACGACATCCATAACAACAAACCAGTGAATAAGAATTCATCCCCCCATGAGGAAGAAAACAATGGAGGTGATATTATGGACGATGTCCACCTATACCGATTCGGGAATATTCTTCCTGATCCAGAATGGAATTCACATCCATGTCACCCTCAGATGATGATCAGATGATGACGATGATGACATGGTCCCCGAATGAAAGAAAAAATGAAGGGTGTAGTATTAGGTAATGGACTGTGATTCCGACAATTGCAAAAGGGTAAAGGGGCACCAGATGGGAGGAGTTTCAAGGATTTTCATTTTCTTGCTCTCTCCCTCCCTATCAAAGATAGGGAGCGCGGTACAGTATTTTTCGACGGGGAAGCCGAGTGTCACTGTGACGTCACAAGTGTCGGAATTCGTATGTGTATCATACTCAAGTACCATACCATATGTAGGTGCCTACCTATGTTCTATGTCAATGTATCGTTCTCCGAGAGCCAGGCCAGCCAGCCAGCCAGGCTAGCCAGTCCATCCATATCCAGTCAAGGCGGGCACACCCGGCCAACTTGACGGTGAGTGACGATTTTCAAACCGAAAAAATGGCCAACGTTCTTCGATTTTCACTTGTGTTGTGATGAATCACATCCTCATCTTCACATTTCGCTTCGTCCTACAGCAGTACTGTACCGCATGGATACACGGTACCGACGATACGCGAAGTCCCTTGCTATATACACATCTCCAGACAGTAGTGAATAAGCCAGTAGACAGAATAAATAGCAGTTGGGAGGCATAGGATACGATGATAATGATGAACAACAATAACAACAACGACAACAACAACAATATCGGTAATAATAAACAGAATACGGGTGCACTACGGATGCATCGATTCCTCCGTCTATGTTTCATTTTGCAATTATTCCTATTCATTGACCTATTCATCCGACGACGCTTTTTGGTAACAACAACACAACAGGGAAGTTTGGATGTTGTCCTATCGTTTCATTCATCGTCCTCGTCCTCCTCATCATCATCACTGCTGTCAACATCGTCACAACAACAACAACAACAACAGTCAGGAGTCTCAACAACAACAATCTCATCCTCCTCAGTACTAGTCGGTGACGACGATGACGACAATCATCATCCTCCATATATTTATCCACCGAATCCAAACAATACATTGATTACTGTGGTCAATATGTATAGGACGAATAAAAAAGTTCAACGTTTGATCTGTTCTTTACGTCGTCGTGGAGAATGGGATGGTCCAGTCTTGATTATTACTGATACAGAAGAACATTTTTTACAATATACACAGGATATTCCATTTTCGAAATATTGTGGTGGTGGTGGTCCTAATAATGATAATATCTACGTCGCAAAAGCACATCCCAACGATCTTATACCGACTCATCCCATTACGGGTGAACCCATCAAGTACAAGAAGGATGCAATGATTTATAAACGTTTCAAGACACTTGTTTGGGATTATTTAGAAGAAGACATTCATATCCCATCAGCAGTCCGAGATCCGATCGAATATATTCTCTACGTCGATTCGGATAATGTCGTCGGTACACCTCTACAAGAATTCTTAACATCCAGTTATCATACCATTCTCCATTCGACAGGATTGAGACTACCACCATCACCGGAAGATGTCTCATCATCATCATCGTCCTCCAGGACACCTTCTACTCCACCACCTATCATCTTACGGACGACGAATCAACCTCCACCGAAACTTGATATGGATGTTCCGGGTGTTTCCTTCTTTAGTACGTTTCCACAACCATGGGGAGAAGGTCGAGAGGGGTATCAGTATCATGGTGGTCTGATGCTCAATCATAAATACTATTCACGTTTCTGCCTCGAGGCGTGGAAAGCTGCCTTTGATGACACGGAGAATGAATTATTCCATCTTCCCCTCGATCAACTTATTTTGGTCCAAATCCCAGAATATACAAAGAAACGTTGTCAAATCCAATTGATTAGTGATTCTGTCATGACATTTCCAACACCAGAAGATTCTCAAAATCGGACCTTGAATACCTTTGTCCATTTCACAAGACGTCGGGAACGAGACTTGAAGAATGATCAGAAGGAAACACAATCCTATTTACTACATCTTCTCAATGTGAACAACACCGATAATGATGATGATGGTAATCATTCAATGTTGTACAAATCGGATCCAATGATTGAGGAGGTCTTTGGATTGGACGATTATTCATTAATCGTATAACTGTAAGTAATGTGTCCAAAAAACGTGGACGGGGGGGGGATGACCAGTCGGCAGTTACGGTATCGGGGTTGTCGACCAACCCTTTCGGAAGATATACAATCCTTGACAATGAACAAGCAACATACCCCAATTCTTTATGGTGACAGTTCCCCGTTGCCTGTGAATGTATGTCATTTCTGTTGTTGTTCGACGCCCCCTCCCCCAAATAGGGCTGTCGCATCCCATACTCGCGTCACTATCATGTTTCATCACCTTTCGATGCGGAGGGAAAGAAAAAAAACAAGGATTTATTTTCTTTATGCTTCCCATTTGCTTTCTTCCCACCGATCCTACTGTGCTGGGCTCATCATCATTCATAACTTCGTGGAACCAAGACTGGGTCGAACATGCCAGCACCACACCACTTGCGGGGTAGTATTAGGATTGTGCCTCTCTTGATCTATAGATATTCAGTTCTATTTAACGTGGCTAGATTTAGGTATGCTAGCTAGTGCCCTCGCGAGGGAGCAGCAGAAATGCGATCCGAAGTCTAGGGCGAAGCTCGAAGAACCTTGCAAAGGGGGAGATGGTTCGAAACTTGCACGTGTACACGAAGACGACGAGTATGATATGTATGGATCATCCTGCAACCTGCGACGTGTGGGTCGAAACAGAAGGATGACTGTAGTTTGCTCCTGCTTCGATGACATACATATATGAATCGTTCCGATACCTCGCACTCCACCATTATATCTGTTCCTAATCTCGATTTTAACTGTACCTATTATAGGCTCTGCCCTCGACCCTTCACCCTACTATCTGGTTGATCCATAAGATCCTGATAGCGCCATGTGTTGAATTGATAGGAATACAGCAGTCGGATCGAACATGGTGGGATTACTTGAATAATCCAAAGGAAGGTTCCCTTTCGTATCCTGAATCGTCGGATCGGCACCGTGATGATGTAGTGTGGCAGCGACTTGGCCCCAACAAATTCCTTCCCTGTCCGACGACGACTTGGACTTCATTGCCAACGTATGCAGACACGTCTTGCCAGTTTCGTCTACAGTGTTTGGATCTGCTCCGAGTACCAAGAACTTCGTGATTAATGCCAGGAGGGTTCCAACATCTTTATCAATCGCAACGTCGACAAGGTAGTGTAAGACTGTTTTGCCATCCTCGGCTGGATTGTTTAATTCACTCCCAAGGGCGACGAGTGTTTCGGCCACTGTAAGAGTCGCCTCCACATAGCCCCTTTTGAGTGGGGTATGAAGGTAATGCAAGGCAGAATATCCCCTTTGAGTTTGTACATTCGGATCCACACCGAGATCCAAAAGTTTGTTCGCCACTTTCATAACGATTTCGACATTGCCTCCGTTAAGACTGCGGATTAGGAAATGCAGGGCTGTTAGGCCGTCGAAGTGACGCGGTTGTACTAGATTCGTGCTACTGTTCATAGGCGTAGTCTCCTCATCATGCGTGGCGTTCTGGTCAGGGACGTAGTACAGGAGGTCGTGGATGACTATGTTGCTGGTTTCGTTCCTTGCATTTGGGTTCACACCAAGTTCGACAGGCTTCGTCGCGACTGCCAATGTCGTGTCCTTATTCTCATGACTAAGTCTGCCCATAAGGATATGCAAGGTACTTGCCTTTCCTTCTTCGAATCCAATTCTGGGGTCTACACCAAGTTGTACGAGACTCGTCAGCAAATGTAATGTGGCATCCTTGTCATTCATGTTGAAGGCACTAAATAGCCGGTAGAAGGCTGTGTGACCGTACTCGTCTTGCGCATTGGGGTCCATCCCAAGGTCTACAAGCATAGTGATCGCTGCTAGCATGAATGGAACATTATCCCCATTGAAGCTTCTTTTGACTAGGCTGTGGAAGGCTGTGCTGCCATACTCATCCTTAGCATTTGGGTCCATACCAAGTTTGACAAGCTGTGTCGCGATTGCCAGTATCGCCTCTGTATTTTCATGATTGATTCTCTCCATAAGGAGGTGTAAGGCGGTTACATTTCTGTCGGTTTAGTGGGGTCCGCACCAAGTTGTACAAGCCTCGTCACGACATCGAACATGGCATCCTTATCATTCCGGTCGGGGACGTCAAGGAGGTAATACAAGGCTGTCCGACCAAACTCGTCTCCAACGTTGGGGTCCATCCCAAGATCTACAAGCACAGTCGTCGCTTCTAGGATGGATTCAACATTGTCCTCATTGATTCTTTTCTTGACAAGCAAGTGCAAGGCTGTGATGCCATCCTGGTCCCCTGCTTGGGTCAATACCAAATTCCACCACCAGCTTCGTCGCGACTGCCAGTATCGCGTCTTTGTTATGATGATTAAGTCTATTCATGAGGATATGTAAGCCACTCCAACCTTCTTCGGTATGAATTCTGGGGTTTGCACCAAGTTGTACAAGCTTAGTCACAGCATCTAACAGGGCGTCCTTGTCATTCTGGTAGCGGGATTCGAGGAGGCAGTGAAAGGCTGTCCGGCCGCCCAAGTCATACTCGTTGAGGTCCATTTTATAGTATTGTTGTGTGTGCTAAGTCTTCTTCATCACGATGGATTTCCCGTGAGGTTGTTACGAAACCTTTTCCCCTTGTAAAAGAAATGAAGGAAGGAACTACTGGAACGTTTGGGTTGGAGTCTCTTTTTTTCAAACTTCTTCCTTGTCTCGTTGTGTCACCGTGATTTGTGACTGTTCCATCAATCGAATATCCCTCTTCCCACTGCCGTGCTTGTGAGAGATATGGAACCTTTGTGAGAAAGAAATGGGGAAACCCACAGGACGATTCTCTCTTGAACTCTCTCTGTCTCTCTCGTTTTGTCCCCGTCGTTTCACTGTGAAGAACGGGTGAGTCTTCTGTGTCATGCACCAACATGAAAGATGAGGCACCGGGTGCCATCCGCGATAGATCTCGACTGTCCGTTCGTCGTTCCGATATGTATGTATACATATATGTGTCATAGATGTATTCATACTTGTCCCACCCTTATGGCCGTTGTCTTTTCTCTCACATTCATAATGTCAAGACAAATGGCTCTCTGAAGGGGGTCATTACGTGTGGCGTTTTCATGGATCGTTGGTGCCAAAAAATGACACTTACAAAAGATCTCTGTCGAAAAAGCAACGACAAAGACAACATGTCTCTCCCCATCTTCGGACTTTTGTCAGTGGGTAGTACATAGGTGTTGGGACCGAATGGAGCAAGTTTTGGCCTGTGCGATGTTCGGATACATTCAATGTAATCGATTCGGTCGCTATGATATGTATGATGTACTGAGCTGATCGATAATCATTGGCATGATGAGAAACGTAACAACAAGAACAACAACAACAATAAGAGTCTCATGGTTTGCTCTCGCTATGAGACTTACGGTAGCTACAATCATCGACACCTACTCGTTTCATACACATACATAAAACTGCCTAATCGCAAACGAGTGTGGAAGACAAAGAAAAAACACATTCATTGATATGAAAGTGTTACTATTTGGCGAATCCTCCATCGACAAGTGCATTTTGTACTTCGACGACATGAGGAAAACAGGAGTGCTTCGTCTTCTTCTTCTTCCAGAAAGAGGATTCCTGTTGTCTTTTTTTCTATTTTTTTGGTGGTGGGGGGATGGGACTTATTACTGCAACAGACATCGTACGAGATACAAAATGGGGGAGGGGTGGTTGTCCGCTTTGGTCGGTTGTATCATTAGGATAAATGGGTACGAGGATTTTTTCCCATGACATTTCGACGAATAGGACTGATTTCTCCCGTATAATCCATCCGTTGAGCGACGACGACGATACGAGGATTCAATAATTTTGCTTCATTCCCATATTGTGGAGGAGGAGAAACTTCCAAAGATGATGAGGAGGATGTCGTCACTTCCTGATGGTCCTTGTCGTTGTTATTGTTGTTGTTTCGGATGGAGATTGTGGGATGATAATGATCATGATGATGCTCATGATGTATCTTCTTGGTCATCGACTTCATTTCCGAATCCTCGTCAAAGGTGGTCAGGACTTGTGGGACGGAAGAACAAAAATTGTGGTTCGTCGTCGCCGTCGCCGTTGTTGTTGTTGTTAGTACACTACTTACACGTCGTTTCATGACCTTACCACAAGACATGGGAGATGGAATGACTACATCGATAGATTGTGTCAGTTTTGGTGGTGAAAAGGATAGAGCGCGTCGTCGGATTGGTATGGGTCCAGCAGTCATGGGAGGAGACATGACGAAGAAGGACGATCCTAAACTCTTTGTCTTGTCTGGCTTGGGGGACTTCCATGCCTCGTCATCAAGATCAAGACGATCACCATCATTATCACTCTTCTTTCGTACCAGAGATGATGCTGTCTTTGATCCTCCTCCTCGAGACGGCGACCTCTGACGACTACTGATCTTGTTGGGGGATACATCCCCTGGGTGCCGTTTTGGGGGACTACAACGTTGACGGTTGTCTTTGGTTGTTGTTTTGTCCTTACACTTGGAAGTACGTGAAAGAGATGATGATGTCATCGATGGGGATGATGATGATGATGTTGCAGCCCGAATTGCATTATCATAGTCAACGAGAAGATCCGACATGGATGGTAGACGATCTGCATTCGTTCTCATGCTGCTACTACAACTACCACGTCGAGAACGAGGACGTGGACTTTTGGAAGTAGTAGCAGCAGCAGCAGTCATCGCCGCATTCTTGTCATCGTTCTTGTTTCTGGGCGTCTTCGGGACGCCAGCAGTAGCACCACCGCCAGTCGTTGTTGTAGTCGCAGTCCCCATCGATGAACGTCTGCCCTTCGAAAATGACCCAATCGATGAACGTCTGCTCTTCGAAAAGGATCGACTGCTATCGACTGTCAGATTACTGATACTGGAAGCATCATTGTTAGTACTTAACAAATCTTCAGTCGACATTACTGTTGGTACGGTCGGAGTGGCACCATGATTATCGGATTTGCTTGCTTTATGACGAGAAGAGAATGACACGGAAGATACCAGACGAAAGGATTGTCTCCAATACCTTCCAATGGTGGTAATTTTCGCTTCCTTACTACGACTGTGTCGCGTAGTAGCAGTCGCGGCCGATGTACCGGTACCAGTACCATCACCATCAGTCGTGATGGATATTTGATGACGAGGAGGTGGAATAGGAATGTCATCCTTCCCATATGGGGAAGAGGTTGAGAAGGAGATCAATTCATTGGAAGACTGCCTATCGGGATGATAGAATCGACTGGTCTTCTTGCCGAGTTCTCGTCGACGAAAGGAATCTCGGGTACTACGACTATTGTTGGGACTTTTTGTCCCTTCCTCTTCTTCTTCAAGGGTCGATCCTGAACAACGTTTTTCGCTTGTTGTCCGGCCGGTAGGGATCGTATTGGTATTGCAGGTAGTACCACTTTGATGAGACATCGAAACAACACCACCATCATCACGATTATGACGTCCTCCTCTTCCTCTTGGAAGGATGATGTCCTGTTGGGAACGAGGTTCCATGATGATTGGATCGTTATTCATTTTCATCATCGATGGGACGAGGACGACTTCTTGATGAGTATTTGGCGTGATGACGGGAGGGCGACCAATAGCGACCGGCGATGATGGTGTTGTCGTCGAAGAAGGGGGGAATGGTAGAATACAAGATGATGAGAAGGATTCCATCTCCCATTGTCCAGCAGAGATCCTTTTCATTTCCTTCTTGTCGTTGTTGTTGTTGTTGCTCGTAGGACTAGACTTGATTCGTTGAATCTTGTTTTGGACAACGACGACACCAGGATGATGATGATTCTGATCATCCTGATGATGATTATCATCATTTTCATCGTCCTCTTTCGGATTATGATGATGATGATGATCATCGGGTTGTCGTCCTTTGACCAAGGATTGCCAACGACTTCCAACCATCCCCATCTCGATCAAACTCTTGGTGCTAGTACCTGAGGAGCGAGACGTTCGTCGGCGACTCAATGGATGTTCCGCAGTATGAGTAGTACTATTGCTACTACTCCGAGAAGAAGGAGAAGCAGTAGTCGTAGGACTGGCATTCTTGTCGTCATAGTCAATGACAGAAGAACGACGTCGAGGAGGTACCAAAACGGCAGCCGAAGACGACGAAGCGGTAGTGGGTTGAGTATTGTTCCTGCTGCGACTTCTGCTTCTTGTGGTAAGGCGTGGCCTTGAAGGAGAATTTTCATCCTTGGATGTTGTTGTTCGACTTCTTCTTGTGGGTGACGACGTCGTCGAAATCATCATGGTCTGTGTGTGACTACCCAAAGACGATGAAGAAGGGAGGAGGTTATCATCATGATAATGATGATCGTGATTGGCTTCTGTGATTGGAAGATCATTCTTCTTGTTTCCCGTAATATTCGTAGTACGTCGACCCCTACGTTTGAATCGAGTAAAGTCACTCGTCGCAAGCTGATTCATCTTTTCTCGAGGAGAGGATGGAAATGGAGAAGATGATGTCGAGTATGATAGTGAGGAAGAAGAAAAATTGGATTCCTTGCTTGGTGATGACGACGACGCCACCACGGGAGTCGTCGTCATGATTGGAACAAGGACATAATTCGTCGAAAAAGGAGGAGGAGGAGTCACCAAGATATCTACATCGTCGTTCATCGTCTGTGTCTCCTTGTCGATGGAATGGACCTTGCGACGAGACATACGACGTAGTACGACTGGAGATCCTTCTTCCTTGTTGTCGGTGGGCGTTTTCGATTTCGTTCGAAACTTCTTCATCGTTTCTCTCTCTGGAGGAGGAGAAGAAGAAAGGGTGACTTCCAATTCTGCATTCCCCCAGGAAGATGATTCGAAGTACGTTGTAGTATTCTCGCCACAAGATGATGAGGCAGTCCTCTCACCGAATCGTGCTGGTCGAGATAGATGATTTCCCTCTTCAGGAGGAGGAGGAGGAGGAAGATCATGACGACTGTCATTCCTCTTGCTGTTGTCCTTCTTCTTCTGACGACGACGAAGATTTTGGTGGTCCTCCTCCTCCTTCTTCTTCATCCTAGCAAAGAACTCGGCTAAACTGGTAGTGGCGGCAGGATTTCGTTCCTGTTGGACAGGAGGACTAGTAGTAGTAGTCTTCGTAGTATCCCGATGAAATCTCATGGTCGTGTTTTTGTAGTCGTAGACGAAGAGTAGTAGTAGTGTTACGAAGTGGTGCTTTGTAGAGGCTCCCAAGGTTCCTGTGATAAACAGATTGGATGAAGGAAGAAAAAAAAGAGGAATACGTTTCGAAACGGGGAAGTATGACATGTTGGGACAGCGTACAGCAATAAAGTAGCAGAACCAAGACTCCCTCGAGAAAAAATGAAAATCGTCTCCCTCCGATTGGTTTTGTATATATGCCCCTTGCCTAACTTTACGTGCCCAGCATATGCCCAGTAGACTCTTGTGGTAGAGTCACACTTTTTTTTTGCAACAAGAGAAGAAAATGGTTTTTGGCTCCGTCGGGGCCCCGCATTCCCCGTTGATCTCATACATACATGGGGACATACATACGTGTTGTAGGGTTGTCGTCACCACTCACGCCTTTATGCCTCTCCTCATGATGTTGTGTGTATGGCTTTGATGATCTATATTCACCACAAAACTTCCTTCTATGGCATGGTTGTACGGATACATCAAAATCACGGAATTTTACCACTTAAATAGTTTTGGAGTGACCGTCGAGTAGGTTCTGGATGGAGCCTAGTATGGATCTTCCTAACGGAAATCGGAATTACCCTCAATATCTGGTGTGTGTGGGTCAGAAAACCCCTTGCAATGGGTATCGTATACATTGAAAGAGAGAGGTATTCCAAAGAATTTCAACAGTCAAACTGAAATTCCTAGAAGAGAAGGAGTGTGACTGTTTCAACAGGGATCTCGGGCAACAGCCATAGCAGACGACTCACGTCTGCTGAGGCTGCGACGATGACGATCAGAAGATAAATTGCCTGCATCCAATAACCAACATAGGCTGGCCAATTGGGCTCTTTAGGTGGACATTTTTCTCCACATTTATCGCTGTATGCTCCAGCAAAACAGACAATCAGCAATATACCAACAGTCGCTATCAAGGCAGAAGCAATCTTCCCTGCAACCTCCAGCGTCGAAATAATGGCACTCAATTCCAAGATTTCACCCAACAAGGCAAGACATGCGTTCACTGGCGGGATTATTTCTATATCCAAGCCGGTATATCGAAGGGTAACACTCGCTCCATGCATGATAGATCCGATGGCATGGACTTTATTTGCCCCCGAACGTACAGCCCAGTTGGCGGATGCTGATGTAACGTCGAAGAAGAGCTCAGGAAAGGCTGCAATTGGTGGACAGCCTCTTTCATCCTCTATATCGGGGCAAGTACAGAAATCAGAACGTGTACATAAACACCAGCAAGCGAAGGAACCCATGCAGATTAGTCCCAGAATTGCGGAAACACCGCCGAACGCCCCCATAACGTCGTCGTCCCAGTCAGTGATATCATTCCGATAGTCGTCGTAGTACTGCTCATAGTCGTCATAGTCGTCATGGTCACCATAGACTGGCCGCCTGAAGAACGCCAGAAAGCTCAGAATCTCTGGCATGAGGATGATGGTGCCTTGATTTCAATGTGAAATGTGTTTCAATTGTGAAAGGACGCGTCGAGGAGAGGAGATCACATGCACACGGACATCGCGACTCCTGTCCGGGTTTGGTAGTGTACGGTGAAGCGCGGACGTAGCCGACCTCGTAGACCTCGCAAGAACCCCCCAACAACCCCCTCATACATACGTACTATCCATTTGTCAACTTCCCCTTAAGTACCGTAGTCACTAGGCACCCCTCGTCGGTAGTTTTGCGCTCGTTGAACGTCGTGCCCGGTCCTCACATAGGAGCTTGGACCATGGTAAGCATTGTATTCGCATTTTGCTTCCCATACCACAAGATGTAAGAGTGTGCCGAATAGTCAACCCCATCATTTCTTCTTTGGAAAACTGGCATCGGGATCTCCATGCATCATGTTCGAGAAGAGCCTGTCGGAGGTTGCATCTTGAATAGCATTGTGAAGGTTTTCAGCGCGGGGGGGGGGGGGGGGTATTGTACACCCCCGTCCCTCTCTCCGATTGGTTCGATGGCGAAAGAGCCTGACCAAAGAGGATGGTGGTCCTGCTGTGCCGACGAAAATAAGTCATGGAGTCGAGAGGTGACAAAATGAAGATGCAACTTTGTGCATTTTGTACTAGATGACCTTTTGTTTAGAACACGGAGTGGGATGACAACAGTGCGCCGAAGAAAAAGGGAAACGATGTGAGGGGACGACCCTGTCCTGTTCCGTGGTCGACCGGAAGTCTCATAAGAAAGACCACAATGTTGACATCTTCATTTTCCCCTTCCATATAACATAGCCTGATCCTGACGTTGTTACTACCGTATAAGAAGCCTCACGAAACGACCCAAGCTTTTGTGACACCTTTTTTGTCGTTCGACCAGATCTTCTTCTCCCCGTCTCGTTTCCGTTACGTTTACTTCAATCAATTGTAACTTGATAAGTTCTCACGATGACAAAATTGGTTTCCCAACCACACAAGGTGAGGTAGAGGACGGGTGAGTTTTTGTGTCGTATGGCTCTTCGTCGGACGGAAAACTCACAGTGCTACCGTAGCGTGGTAACTTTCCGTGACCAGTTTGACCGCTAAGAATAGTAAAGTATGTTACAGTTACTACCTATATATTTGTGATAGTTAGCTATGTCTGACGTAGTGACTGTGACAGTAACAGTAATGCATCGCCAGCGACAGTGAGCGACTTGATACTGTACTACGTCTTTCCGATTACTTCCATTCACCCATTCCGATCATGGCTTGAAGCAACGTAAAGACAAAGTTCGGGTCGTTGTCGGTGGTTCCATTAGAACAAGCATACTACAATGCCAAATTACCTTCATTGTCTTGAATCATGGGATTGACGTTGTATTTCAACAAGACTTTGAGGAAGATGAACCGAGGAATCTTTGTTGACTTCATGGCTAGGACGTGCAAGGCCGTCTGACCCCGTTCATTCGGGGCATTCGGGTCACACCCAAGTTGCAGTAGCTTCATGAACGCCTCAATCGTCTGCCTATATTTATTATCCGCGTTCAGTATCCTCGCAAGTAAACGCGAACCGGTCGGATCTCCAACGAATGGATCGGCAGAAAGCTCCAAAAAGCGAAGTATAGCACTACCACTATCCCTTGCATCCGACAAGTACATCAGGGCACTCTTTCCTTCGATGTCCACTGCATTTATGTAGGATTGTCGTTTTGATTCAGAAACATGCCGGAGAAAGATTTCAAGAAGGGTTATATGAGCAAACGGTCCGGAGCATGCAAGCATCAGAGGTGTTCTACCGAACATATCCACAGCACATTCGTCAAGCCCCCAATCGATGAAACTAGCAATCAGCGGTGTTCGGTTCCCGCGGCCGAAAATGGAAGAAGGCACAGCCATGATGTGTAGCGCTGTTCCATCGGATTCATCCCGGCTCTTGGGATCACAACCGATTTCGACTAATCTGGTGATGAGCATTATAAGGTCCGGATCTGAGTAATCCTCAGCTTTGCGTAGAAGGTCCAATATCAAGTTGCATGGTTGGGGTTCTCCAATAAAGGGATTCGTTGAAACCTCAAGCAAACCCAGCATCAATGGAATAGGCCGAAAGGAATCCAACGCGTACATGAATGCGGATTTTCCCTCGGTATCCAGGGCGTTGACGATGGAGTTCTTCTTTGAGTCATCAAAGCGAGGAAGAAATGATTCGAGATCTGCATCCTCGGCGCAAAACGGGTAGCCACATGCCAGTAAGAAAGGAGTTCTTCCCAGATTATCAACAGCACAAATATCAACACCCCACTCGATCAGACGATTAACCAATTCTTTCTCAGGTCCGCGGAGGTGGAAGAGATAACAGGCCAGCAAGTGCAACGCTGTCTGTCCGTTGTGGTCACGGATCTTGGGATCGCATCCAAGTTCGACAAGCTTGGTGACAACCTCTAGAATATCGTGGGGACAAGAGCTGTCTCGCGATTGTAGAATACCCATAATGATGCTTGAACCATTGAAGCTCCCAATCAATGGATTCGCTGAGAGTTCTAAAAGGCAAGGTACAACGTTGGTTGGAGTAAAGACGTTCATCGCGTACGAAAGAGCGGACTTTCCGTCTATGTCTATTGCGTTGACATAGGACACTCTTTTCGACTCATCGATGATGTAGTTGACAAAGGTCTTGAGATCCTTCCACAGGGGGTAGTATTTGTTGCAACACATCAACATGAGAGGGGTTTGACCAAGGTTATTCGCGGCACACATGTCGACCCCCCAGTCCGTGTGTGTGTGTATAAGTTAAGCGATGTAGATTGAAAAACAAACTTCCTTCTATGGATGATTTTTTCATGGTGGATCGGAAGGGGAAAAGCTGGTTGTGGCTGGTACATCGAAAATCTGGAAAAGTGTTCCGTTGGTTGTAGAAGCTACATCAAAATCTGGGGAAATTTGAAAATTTTCTTCCCACTTTAAGAGTTTTGGAGTTGACTGTCGAGTAGGTTCTGGATTGTCAAGGTTGTTGGTGTTGTAACGACACACCAATCGCAATGCCTTTTTTCGTTTCTAGGGCCTTGGCGATTAGCCACGGGGCCTTCATGTCCGATGCTTTTTGTTGTCGTTGTAAAGATACAGGCATGGTAATCTATGTTTCATTTCTCTAGGGTCTCAGCGACACAGCCACAGCACCTTCACCCCAACGTTGTTGTTCTCACGATATCTACGAATTGAAAATTTCTGGTTCGTTTCCATTGCCTTGGCTATTGCTGTGGCACCCGAAAACGTCGACAGTTTGTCGTCGGAAAACGTCTTGTTGATTCGTAACTGCGTCCATCACAGTCAACGCCTTGCTGACGATTCGTTTGGCCTCCTTCTTACTGCCAAGTTGTCTGAAAGAAAGTTTGACGAACTCCCTCCCCTCCCTGACTAGTAGACTTTTGATGGTGGACCACGGCTCCGACGACGAAAGGGTTTGGCAGTGAATGAAATTCCCCGTGATCGCTGTCTTTCTAAATGGAGTGCAAGATGGGAGTTGGCTGTGATCAATGACTGCCCCCAGTTGACCTAGTCGACCAATAAGCTTGGTATGGGTTGAAGTACTGATCGTATCCACCGAAGCAAACATGACTGTGACTGTGATTGAGACAGTGATCACACCCATTTCGGACTGTTCGCTTGAATCATATATTATGGGCAAAAACGCAGACAACGAAGACAACAGTCATCTACGACTGCAGAGTAGAGTAAATCACTAACAGGTGCATAAACTATGCAAGCAACAAGTAAAAGTATTTTGAATTACAACTTTTTCACTTCGATCTTGCGTCCACTCGGAACGTTAAGACAGCCAATGCCTTCGGCGCCTCGAGTAGCAATTCATAATTATGTTTTCCCGAGTAGGAGTCACCGGGACCGACCCTAATCGGCGGGTGTGTTTCGAAAGGTTCGAAGCTTGCGGAATCCTCCAAAGCTTCTGGAAGAAATGACAGACTCTCCCGCATTGCTGTAAGCATCTCCTTTACTTAATCGCCGAACGCCGTTTTCGCGATTTTCAAGGCTTTCAGAAGAATTCGTTTGCTTCACCTCGGGTAGGCTGGCAAAGGCATTAAATTGATGAGGATGGTGGTTGCCGTGGGATCCATTTCCATTGCTCTGGTTCCGGTCCCCATTGTGTCGCGTGTGTTGACTGGCTGCCGAAGCCATCGTGTACGTAGGTGAAGGACGATCTTCTTGGCCGCTTCCTGCTACATTTCCGCTCGTGAAAAACGGATGCTCCAACACGTGGCGCATTGAATTGATTCTCTGGCTGGGATCGTGATGGAGGAGGCGCTTCAACAAATCCCGAGCAAGCGTATTCTCGGGAATATGGCGCAGAGCCTTCCTTAGGCTAGCTTCGTCCCAAAGGCCAATCTTGCTTACCTCCGATGCACTCATTGAGCGCTTTCCCCGGCAAGCATAAGGAGCGAGGGGAACTCCACCGAGGGCTTCATAAAGAACCACTCCGTAGGCCCAGATATCGTAGGTACTGTGAGCAGGAATCGACACAACGCTTGCCGAAGGACCCTTTTGCGCTGGGGCACGCTTATTTTCCACCTGGATCGATTCAGGTGGATGATAGAATCCACGATTTGGGTCTGTAGGACGCCCCATGGGAGTCGAGCCTCCCACGCCTAGAAGCTTCCAACGATTACCAAACTTCCCAATATTGTGCGTACCAAAATCACCGTGAATGATACCGTGTTCATGCATGTGCAAAAGTGAAATACCGATTCTCTTCAATGCATTCTCGGGGAACTGTTTCCCATGCTTTCGCATATCCAACATCAAGTTTTCTGCCGTAGTGTCAGCACCTTCCATGGTGATGCAATAACCCGGTTCGGCCATGGCTTCCGAATATGCCGCATGTTGCACTGTATGGTGAACGCTGATGATGGCAGGCACGTAATGGCGAGACAAATGAAAGTCCTTTCGAACCCGGAGTTCTCGTTCCACAATCTCCGAACGCGACGTTAGTTTCGCAATGACTTGTTGGCCTTTTTCGCGGCGAATGAGGCGAAGTTTCTCTTCGATACTCTGCTGAGATCGATTCGACGTTGAAGATCGGAGGCTTGATTTCGAGTGGCCAGAGACCTGAGAATTGTCATCCCAGTCCTCAACATACGCATCTGCTTTATCGCTCTTCTCTTCATGCAAGACCGTGAAAGCCCCATTAGTTTGAGGGGGTGGATCATAGCGGAGAGCGTAAAAAATTTGAGTGTCACTGGAAGGATTCGTGTAGGCAGGACGTTGGTTGACCACCTCCAGGGTATTGAAGAGACGTAGCATCACTCTCATCTCGTGCTTGCAGACCGGTGTGGCAGCGGCGAGAGCAATCTTGCTATCAGGACCCTCGATGTGCGCTAGTGCCAAGACTTGCGGCTGCGTACACGACTGAAGCACCTTCGTTACGACTTGATGATATAAGTCTTCTGTATTGGCAACAATATGATTCCACGAGTAATGATGCGGTAACAACTGTGCCCGGACTTTCTCCTTGATTTCAATAGGCATATCCCGTTTCAGCAAGTTATGAACGATGAACTGAGAATGTTCATGATCGGTAGCGACTTGAATCGGAAGATAGCCAGTAAGTTTGTCAACCTTCGTGGCAAGCTGGGGAGCATGATTCAGCAAACCCATAATGGTTCTATCATCTGCACGGTGCTTAAAGGCCAAATGAAGAACAGAATGACCTTTGCCACTCATTGCAGCCGCCGCATCTGTGTATTGCATCAAGATGGAGTTCACGATAACAGCTGAGCACTGAGCTTTGATTGAGGCGTGTAGAGGAAGATCGCCGTTCATATCAGGTCGAGTTAACGCTCCAGCAAAGCACGTCAACAGCGTCTTGACAGCAACTGGGTCGACAACTTCACCGCATCGAAGTAACAAATGCAGGGGCAAATCACCGTTTTCATCCGCGCGCTTGGCCGAAGCAAAATTCTCGGCCAATAGGGCCGTGATGACTCCGATAGACGCATTGTTTCGGCAGGCGATGTGCAACGGAAGACCACCACCTGAGTTCTGAGGAGGGCGGTACACCATAGTGTAGGCTCCCTCTGGTGCCTTGCTCAACAAGAATTTGGTAGCATCAATGGCATCGTAATTAGCCGCCACATGAATGGGAAGACGACCCATTTTATCGGTATCGTTAATTCCTTCCTTGTATGCCGCATAAACAATTTCCAACGCACTGATATTGTCGTGGGCCGCCGCGTGGTGGATAGGCAAAGCTCCCATTTTGTCGCGATGAATCAAGCCCTTTGGATTAAGAACCAATACCATATCGATCAGAAGCGTCCAAGCTCCTGTGTGCCGTACGATCTTATGCAGAGGCAACTCTCCGGTCTTGTCATCCGCTTGTTCGGCAAGTTCTGGATGCTGATCCAAAATATTCTCCACCATCGCCCAGTTTTCTTCCTGAATTTCTTCAAAGAGTTCGGTTAGCTGGGCACGGTCAATGTATTGACTTATTTCCTTGGTCTGAGCCGGTGTAATCTCACGCTGCATAATGACTGCACGAGTGGGAGGTGTGGCCACCTTCGGAGCGGGAACCGGACTGGGTGGTTTACTAGAAATGTCATCTCGAGCCTTGGAACCACGGTACATCGCTTGTACTTTCGTGATAGCTCTGACGATCTCTGCTTGAGAAGGTGTCGCGACACCGTACTTGTATTCGCGGTACGCTCTTTGAATCATCGTTGCCGCAGTGCGACGAGCCAAGTGTAGCTCAAAGACGTAAATTTGGGCACAAAACCTTCGCCATGCACATTGAATCGTGACGACGGCCTTCGAAAAACGAATAAAGGACGCATGACGCCGAGCCAGAGCAACGCGAATGTTTGTCTGAATCACTAATGCCGCGTACCGCATGACCAAAAATCGGATACGACAAGATCGGCCACGAGCAATCTTTTGGATTGTAGAGGCTGCATTGAAAAACTTTTCCGATCTCAATCCTTCAATGCGATCAAAGGCTTCACGACGCAAAAAGACTTTGGTGCGGCCGAGCTGCAATCCAGCAAGAGCACAACGGGAGGCAAAGTCCAACGCTAGAAATTCTTGAACAGACTCTGGACGGTCAGAGCCTCCTCTCTTTTTCGGTTGCCGACGACGTTGGAATTCTGGAGTCATGACGGAGGACTCCACTACGAGATTGAAAGGGATAGTTGATGCACCATGGCCAGTATGTAGCTTGGCCGTAGCTGTCTTGTGTGGTCGAGTTGCGACAGGAGCATATGAAGGTCTTTGTTTACGCTCCTGTTCGGCTTCCAACCTTTGCCGCTTGAGATCAATTTCAAATAAATCCTTAGCAATTTTGCCGATAAGTCTTTTGAGTTCAGACTGCGCCTGGGATTGTCGTCCATCAAAAAGTGGTGACATCGGCGTCTTATCCTTCTTGTCTGCCAAAATATAGTAGCGACCAGCGAAAACATCATGGGCATATCGAGTGGGATATCCTGCTCGACTAACTCGGACGGCTTCCAAGACACCACCACATCGAAGCTGTTCGACAATGTTTTTGGGATCAAAACGATTCGGTACCAAAAGATCGTTTGGTTTGAGGCAACGAATGTAATGTGGAGTCGTGGTTTCGATACGAGCCCGAAGCACCCTAAGCTGCGCAGAAAACTGCGAAGAGACGGACTTGGTGGCTACTGTTCCACGTCCTCCACGATCTTCCGTGCGAATGAAACGTGTCATGTTCAAAAGGAGTTCAAATTCAGATGACTTGAGGAGCTCGCTTGAGGCCGCTGGGAGTTGATCCTTATTCTTTTCGAGCCATCCTTCCGTAGTGTACTCAACAAGCCCTGCATAGTGCTCGATGGAAAATAGATAGTCGACACGTTGCGCCGAAGTCGCCGAAAACCGATTGTGACTATCGCATCTGGCATAGAGGTAGCGTGTGAACTTTTGATCGGTGGATCGTGGTAGGATGCATTGTTCATCTAGGAGAGCCATAATTCCGGTATGTTTCAGATCAATCAAATCCAGAACATCCTGGTTGTCGGGAAAGGAAATGAATTTCCAGAGAATTCCTTCCTTTTCGTACTCCTGCTGTTCGAGCTTGAACACGTATCGATTGAACTGCTGTTGCAATGCTTCGTTGGTATAGTTGATGCAAATTTGTTCAAATGAGTTGGTTTCAAACGTCTCAAAACCGAAAATATCCAAGACGCCAATAGACGCCTCGGCTTGTTCTCCAGTTGATGTAATGGATGCATTGACACGTTCAACAATAAAGTCAAAGGCAGCTCCGTAGACAGCCTTGATCAATGCTTCACACGCCTTCCCGGACTCTTCGATGATCATTGGTTTGTTGACTGTTTCGCCTGCAGCAATGATGGATCGTGAAGTCAAGGCACTAGCCAATCCATCAAACGAAATGCCAAGAAGGGCGGCACATGCGAGCGCGGGTTTCGTTTTATCAAGCTTGCATGATTCACCATCCTTGGATGGTGTGAAGCTCATGTTTCCTGCAAAGAGGATTGCGGATACAATTCGCATGAGTGATTCAATCATTTCATCGGTGAATCCTACAGTCATCTGAAGTTGGCATAGGTGGTAGTATGGTGAGATTATACAAGGAGACTATATACAGAGTGAACAGAAGAATTGATCTGAGCGAGACTTACCATGGCTTCAATCATTTCCAGATGGGATGCTTCGTCCGAAACATTGTCTCTTCGATCATAGGTCCCAGAGTCGGACAAAAGTCGGAACTCTCTTGCCGTCTTTGACCCGATGAAATAATCTCTTCGTTCCTTCGCGGTAGCAGCCTGGAGGAACTGATAAAAGACGTGATAATTTCGTTCTCCAGGAGAAGGGTGGATCAAACGAACCTTTTCGAGGAGGTACGTTTCAATGGATGCACCAGCAAGTCGACCAGCCTTCGAAAAGGAGACATCGATATACTTTCCGAATCTAGAAGAGTTGTCGTTTCTGATAGTTCTAGCGTTTCCAAATGCTTCCAAAATTGGATTGGACTGTAACACTTGCTGTTCAATCGAAACGGAAGGAGAGGACGATCTGGGTGTAGTCGCCGCTCCTCCGGACGTAGAACGTTTCTTTGAAAGCATCGCCAGATAGTTGAGAACAATCTTGGTAGTCACCGTCTTTCCGGCACCGGATTCTCCCGAGACGAGGACAGACTGATTGCATGATGATGATGATGATCCGTCTTTGGACAATGGATCTACGAATGACTTATCCTCTACGCCACGCAACATTTGTCGATAGGCATCATCGGCAGCTTGGTAGGCGTGCGGTGGTAGACGGTTCGTGTTCCGAGGACTGGGTGGACTACTACCCTTCTTGGGTGTCACAATCGCATTGTTCGTGTCCGTGTTGGTGTTCTTCACACCCTCTTCACCCTGTTGACGATAGCGATCCATCCTTTGTGTCGAATAGAGATCAGCCATGGGCTTGAAGGGATTGACAGCGATAAGGATCGGACCGGTCGCGGTATAGATAATGTTGGAGTCGTACCGCAGTCTCAAGGCGTGTAAAATGGCAGGTTCATGTAAATGTGTAAGGCCAATCAAATCATCGACACCACCCACCACAGCAGGGTGATGAGTCGATAGGGAAGTCCGTCCAAGTCCAGCATTGCTGTTCATACTCTCTTCCTCTAGATGAGGAAGGTTCCGTAGTTTGATATCGTCATGATCGGCCGTCTTGAGTTGTTCCGGATCGACCATGACATGGACTTCAAAGTTAGGTTCACTTCGAAAATATCCATGATCTGTTCCCTCCACTTTTTCATCCTTTATCAACGTAAGACGAATGAGTGGCGTCCCCTCAATGACAACTTCATGCTTCTCAACGATGACAGCTGGGACCCATCCCCATTGTGACTTCTCACGACGAAGCCACACAGGAGTGTTGACTTCCATGACGATCTAAAGAAACGAAACAACCAACACCAAAACGGAGGGATTTGTGGGGGTTTTGTTCCGTATACCAATCCTTCTGTGTGTGTGTCTATGGATGCTGAAGTAGTAAAGTCACTGTATGGTACGTTACTGCATGGACCTTCCAGCTTGATGATACTGTACTGTGTGTGGAATTTTGACAGTTTGGAAAATCACTTTCACTGTCAGTTTTTTTCATCAACTGTCAAATCTGCTTTCGTTCCACACAAAACACAATCACCACACACACACGGCCAAAGCTTTGAAAAACACATACCTACCGTACCCCTCTCCTCCTCCCAACGGGAACGGAAAGACAAGAAGGACTTCCCTCCTATCCCCCCCTTCCTTCCCTTTCAAACCAAAACTGATCGTTGCGACTGACTCCCGGAGGAGCCTGGCCGGCGTGGTCACAATAAGAAGAACTCTATTTTGGATTCTACAATTCTGAACATATTTATGGCGCATTTGAACCGTTCGATCACCCGAACATTTATAGAGATATTCAACAACGAAGCATATATTTATGGTGCACCTCCCAACCATCGGAGTGAACTGTTGGTCACGTTGGATAGCGGAAGAGGTAGTGTCGTACCTTTGATCAGTAGATACCCCTGCCTTGGTCCGTTGAGTCTATCTTTGTGGCTATGTATCTCCTACCGGGAAATCTAGAACATGCGTCCGATGCGTACCGTAAACCTCGCTACCGTACTAAAGTAGGGCAAAATATCTTGTAGTATGTGACTTCGAGAAAGATGACATGTCCTTATAGAAGCAAGATTCCGAAAACTAGTAAACTGAAAGCAATACACCTATGAATATATGGGCGATGATGATCACTTGCCCCTTGCGGGAGAGATCGACACAACCTCGAAAGAAATCGACCCCACCCGCCCCCCACAAAATCGTCTTGATAAAAAGAAGAAGAAGAAGAAGAAGAAGAAGAGCCCCACCAAAAACAAGAAGAAGAAACATGTGTGGAGGATTCCCCTTGTCCCCAAAAACTATTTCCCCCTGGGAGACGTGGGCTTATTACTACCCGTCATAATCTTATCTCTCTCACTGCGACTCCTTCGTCGTCGTCGTCGTCGTCTTCTTTGTCTTTTTACTCTTGGAAGTTGTACTATTCTTTTTCGTTGGTGATTTCATTGATGTGATTCCTTCTTCTACTCCATCTTCTTCTTCCCCACCAACACCACCAACAACAACAGCATCTCCCTTCTTACTACTCTCTTTCCCTTTACTACTACTTGTCGTTTTGGACTTTTTCGTCTTACTCGATTTCGGATCGTCGACGTCGTCACTGCTTTTGTCTTCTTTGATACTGTGATCCAACAAAAATCCTTTGACTTGGATTTCTTTTTCTTTGTTCTCTTGTCCGTTTTCTTTGTATGCTCGTCTTCTTGATCACCGTCATCATGATCATCCTTTTTCTTTTTCGACTTCTTTTTCTTTTTCGTTGAATCTACACTACTATTATCCTCTTCATCATCCTTCTCATTTGATTTCTTCGTTTTCTTCGTCGTCGTTGTTGATGTCGTCGTCGACGACTTCTTCTTCTTTGTCGTCTTCTTGCTTTCCTTATGATCATTATCTTCGTCATCATCATCATTATCACCATTGTCGGAATAAGCTGTTGATATCCCCGAGTTTGCTTCTGATGATATTGATAATAACAATCTGCTTGAAATACTCATCCTAGACCTCATCATTTCGTCACCCATCCTCGTCCTGTCGTTCTTGTGGTCATCGTCGTCGTCATAACTTTCGTCGTCATCCGTATAGGCTGTCGTTGAAGTAGTCGTCTTCTCAATGGGAGTAGTAGGATTATCCCAAGTCTTTGCCTCATATTCGTCGTTATCTACTCCTCGACTACGGAAGACAAGACCACCACCAGGCGGAGATTTTCGTCGGATGACAGCTACCGTACAGGGATGTTCAGGACCCCATACTGCCTCATAAATCGTACGAGCCTTCTCCCAATGATTCTCATCGTCGGTAATGATAGCTGATTTGACATGAAGATCTGCTACATCCAAAATGACGTTTTTGTTGTTTTTGTTGTTGTTGCCCCACGGCCGATCCTTCGATTGCTAATGATCGTTCAAAGGCCTTGATAGCCTCGGCCTTTTCCCACTGTACAAATGCAGCATCTCCCCTCTGTTCCCATTGAATCGATTCTTCCAAGTGTTGTTGATATTCATCCGCTTCTTCACTTGTCATCGAATCCCATTTCTGTAACATCCAATGAATATAATCCTTGACAGCCTTTTGTCGGACCTTATCATCTAACACTGTCGATATTCTCATCGTCCGACGAAGAGCCAGTAGTGCATCGGCATAATTCCCCTCTTGATGGAACGAGCATCCCATACTGTAATAGGTCCGTGCCGTTTGAGTATGATACTTCCCCAGAAGTGCCTCACAGATGAGTAAACACTCTTGAAATAAGAATTTCGCTTGACGGTATTCTTGAGAATACCATGAATCACAAGCCGCTTGAAAGAGTTTCGTCGCCTTTTTCAAAGGCTTTTTCGTTCTCTTCTTTTCATCCATCATCATCATGTATATGATATCCGTCAGAGATATTTCTTTCCCCTCGTTCCAAGGTCAATGGCCCGATCTCCACAGGATGATGATGAGAAAGTATTGTGTGGACATCGACCGATTGCCTGGGAGTGAGAACTTCACATTGACCTAGTGATGACGGTGGTAGTCGTATAGAGGAAAAAGAACGTCTAGTTGAAATCCATGATCACACCTTCAGCACAAGGGCTCATGAATGTTTTTCAATGACCCTCACAGTGGCATATATTAAAAAATCCGCGAAATGCCGCGAATGTATTGGGCGAACCCAATCAGAACATTCGAACAGGGCTTAGAGAGAGTAGTACGGTAGTAGGACAGCATAGCCATGTGCATACATATGCAAGGAATCTACAGTATGGTGGCCGCTGGTGTATCGCAGTACTGCCCACCAGAATCTATATCAACTGTTTCGGTGAATGTTGGCGACGATGGTTCTAAAAAAATGAATGGGGATGGAACTACTATCGGTACCAACTACAGCGATGGTTGTGTTGGTACAAAGAATCGTTGTCGACGTGAGAGGAGTTAACAGTCACTCCTATCACTTATACTATTTCTTGGTCACTACTGTGAACAAACTAGATACCGGTATGGTTTTCCCCGTAGTCCATTTCGATCATATCCTTCTGGTATCTACGAATCTCAGGGATGTGTCTTCTCCCATCCGGCTGGGACCAATGGAGGGACGCATTCTGGTCTTGGCGGATAGATGCATTTGTGACAATAGGTTTCGTCACACACAAGTCCTGCACCCTTTTTTCCATTGCATCAGCTTTTTTTGTTGGAAAATTTGGTAGAATACTTTCTCCCCCTCCATTCCTTTTTTTCCTGGCGTCAGTTAACACTCAAACTGTCGAGTCAGAAAGGGAACCCGTAAGTCGGGGGGGTACCGGTGAATCGCCCCGCCCCACACAGCACCAACCTTTTCAGAACCAAATCGACGTCCAAGACGTGGCCACATGTTGGAGATGGATCTTGGTTGATGATATCAAGGATACAATGTAAATTGGGATACCTTCAACAAACCTTGACGGGATCGAAAAAACCTTTTCCCCTCTCATTCTCTCCCTTTCCCGAAGCAGGCTCGATAAAGACTGTGGTATGCAAGACCAAAGAACCCCAAAATTGGATTCTCGTCTCTCATAGACCAATTTCTTTCAAAAGTGATGAGAAACGATTAAGAAATATATCAACCGTAGTTTCGGAATCCATGGAGAGTACAAGCAAAGGAAACTTAGTGGCTTAAGGTCATCGTTTCTTCACGAAATGTGTAGACGAATTCTTCGGGAAACAAGGCCATCATTCACATCATCTTCAAAAAAAGAAAGCTGATATCAATAAATATGACATGAAACAAAGATCCAAGACGGATGATTCCTGATGATGACAATGGAAGGGTACTTCACAGAATACATGTTCGTTTTCCTTCACGTCTTGTCCCCACCGTGATGCCCCCCCGTTGGAGGGAGTTGCACGTGTCGACTGTTCTGACAAACATATATGTATGTAGAGTACCCATAGAAGGTCAAGATACGAAACTCAACGGCTATCCAAACTGACTCCCACCACTAAAAAAGAGCAGTCCACACCCCATTGAATGTGATGCTGCAACAACGTAATGATGGTATGGGACTGACTATCCCACTCTCTTTTCGACCAATGTGAGGATGTGTGTATGTCTTGGGGAGGGTATCGTCGAATGGTTTCCTCAGTCCTTATTTCCGGATCTATGGTAATCATGAAAAAAACTTTCCTGTCAAAAGAAATGGTGGGACTTAATTTTCTTTCTTCCATTTTGACTCCCATCTCCCATACACAGCCCCCCCCCCCCCCCAA
>Ga0194115_10001444_pt1 | contig 30407 bp, 23 predicted proteins | sample TA2MahsurfametaG_3_FD_148656 | JGI IMG/M metagenome (GOLD analysis project Ga0194115, IMG submission 148656) | Freshwater microbial communities from Lake Tanganyika, Tanzania - TA2015002 Mahale S4 surface | ecosystem: Environmental > Aquatic > Freshwater > Lake | place: Tanzania: Lake... | reverse complement strand
GACATGATAGTGTAGATATCTACCGTACCCATGATTTGATCAAGCGAATCGACGAGTCGACCCGATGGAGTACATACAGTCTTGCTCTTCCGCCCCTGGATATCCAGGGGACACAAAAGGGGGGAGGGGGCCGAATTCAACTCAACCGAAAAAAAAGAAGAAAGAAAGTCATTCCCCCAGCACGAGTCGAGGAATTCGGCAGCGAAGTACGCGATTCCGACGCTCGTACCTCGAGGAGAGAAAACAGGGCCTCGACACGCTGCCAAATTCCTTCCAAAAGTGAAATCGTGGATTTTCCCTATCACAGTCAACAAACTCCCAGATCGTCAACCTCTAGAGCAGTGAGGGATCTATCACACACAGCAATAACACCAAGGATTGTTAGGGATCAGTGACAAGCCTTTTTGAGCTTGTCGATAGAACGAACGAACTTCCGGGCTTAGCTTTGCCGAAGGACAGGAACGGCGGACTAAATTTTTTCCATCTTTTCTTTTTATATATCACACATAGTCAGAATCCAATCAATAATATGGACTTTGCAGGCGGGATGGCGGGGGGTATGGGCGGTGGTGGTGCAGCTGTTGATGTGATGTCATGGTATGTTCACAACCAAACTCTCTGTGTTGTGAAGTGAAATACGGGTTCGAGGAAGTAGGATTTTTTTCCTCCCGAGAGGGAGAAGAGCTCCTCGCCATTAGGAAAAATTCCGTGACTGACAAGTCTTATGTCCAATACCTATCTTTGTGTTCTTTCCAGGTATCGAGAGATCCCCGTAGTATCTCGACTATACTTGACAGGTGCATTTTTGACGACAGCGGCATGTGCGGTAGATATTATCAGTCCCTTCAATCTATATTTCAATTGGAATTTAGTCTTTCAGGGTCAAGTTTGGCGTTTGATTACATCCTATCTCTTCTTTGGTGTCTTTTCGGTGGACTTTTTATTTCATATGTTTTTCTTAGTCCGTTATAGTCGATTATTGGAAGAGGGTGATTTTCGTGGACGGACTGCCAATTATGTATTGATGTTACTGTTCGCCATCAGTTGTATATCCATGGTCGCTGTCTACACACATGTACACTTTTTGGGTAGTGCATTAACATTTGTTATGGTCTATGTTTGGGGACGTCGGAATGAAGATGTCAAGATGAGTTTTTTGGGTTTCTTTACCTTCCATGCACCCTACCTACCCTGGGTGATGTTAGGCTTTTCAATCCTACTTGGGAATCCCATTACGATGGATATTATTGGGATCTGCGTCGGTCATACATACTACTTTTTGGAATTTGTATACCCCGTCATTGCCGATATCCGAGGATGGCCAGTCAAGCGAATTATGGAACCACCCAATGTCCTCCGATGGCTCTGTGGAGATTATCGGGGACCGCCCATTCATTTACACCAGGACTAACCAAAAGCTACCGGATTTCAATGAATCAATGAATCAATCGTATGTACCAGCCATACAATATCGCTAGGAATACAGACACAAATAACCCCTCTGCCAAAAATATAGACACCAAGAATACGCGCAACCGGATCCCTCCATAGAAAGTGGCGAAGAATTCTCGGTAGTCTAATTCCATCGATCTCCACAGATACAACTAGATACTCTATCCTCTTGACGACGGTTCATCCAACAGCAGGGGCATGTTTTGGAACGAATCCCTCCCCAACTTCTTGTCCACATGATGAGTGCGAATCGATCACCGGAGGTGACTTCGGTGACCTCATGGAATTGACGTCCCGCATGAAGGAGGGCACGTCCACGTTCGGGGGTATATCCTCCCACGACTTCACCTGGTCGTACCGTCCCCCGGAGACCACGGAAGACTAATTGTCCTCCCTCAAAATTACCACCAATACAAACATTCAAGGTAACTTCTGAATCATCCGTATGTGGTACTAATCGTTGTCTTGGTTTTTCGATATCTGGATCGGCAGAGTAGGCAGTAATATACCCATGTCTCCAATCTAAATCCCCATTCGTTCCACCCATTTCAGCTTCCTGATATAATTGTCGTGATATTGGCCGGACGATGAGTTGGAAAAGTAAATCATTTAACCAACTCAATCCAATATTGTCTAAATTCCGAGTCCGTTGTAGACTACCAGCCAGGATATCATCATCAATATCTTTCGTCACCTGTTCAACTTCCTTTGTAACGCGTGTCATGAATGCTTGTATCCGATCACAGAATGAATCTGTCAACAAGGGAAATGAGTATACATCCATCATTTCTTCATCGATGAGATCTAATAGGTATGGTACATCCAGTCCCACTCTTGAGTGTCCATCCAAGACTTCTTGGATGGATGGAATTGTATGATTATTTCCACTAGATTGAAAGAACTTGGATCGAAAAATAGCATTATGGGTCCGTTCATCCAATATCTTTAACTGTCGAAGTTCATCCCAACTGGTAGGAGGCTGTAACATCGCCTTCCACTCATGTTCTTTTTCACACAGTGATGTCACAATTGCTAGAATCCGTTCACGTTGTAATTCTGTCGTTTGTCTTTGTTGTCGGACCCTTTCTAATCGATTCAACAATGCGTTCTCTAATTCTTCTACATCTTCTGATGTCCATCGACTTATGTAATTGGGATATCGATCTAACCCTTCCATAGCATGTAAGAAATGCGCTTGATTCTTCGTCCCCCGAAAGACTTGAGTTGTCGTACTCGGTTCCTCGATTCTATGGGTAGTTGATGCCAATATGGAAGAGGTAGTCCCCCGTCGAAACGTACGTATCTTTTCATTAATGGCACCACCGCCGATCGAATCGTGTGGATCATGCTCCTTCATGATGTGCCTTCCACCGTTGGTATGGAGTGTATGCGTCGAGAGAGTGTTTCGATCGTTTGACTGACTTAAGTCCCCTCCTCCACCTCGTAGGTCAATGAATGAGTTCAATGAAAACAACCCACTGTCGGTTTGTAGACTACCCGTCAGAAGAGAGACTCGTCGCCTAGAAGACGGTTCCGATAATACTACACCGAACAGAATGGCGATAGATGCTTGTCTCTTTTTGATTCCCTTCATGATGTTTGGAAGGAAACAATCATATCAACAGAGTGCTGTGAAAGATCCTTTCTATAATGTTTTTCGGGAGCAGGGATGATTGTACTACGTTTTGGGGTATACATCGTAGATATCCCCTTTCGTGGTCTCGTCTGTCCTCGTCAGTCTCCGAACGCTCTGAAAATCCAAGATATTCGGTGGTCCATCTGCCGGTGGGGGGCCTGTTTCGCAAAAAAAGAGGCCATTTCCGTCGTATATCTCCCCCCGGGCGCGATTCAAATTTCATCGACTGGGTGACCCGCTGTTGCGACGTCATTTCTTACAACAGTTCTCTCAACCATGTCTTGCGCTGCTGGACTTTGTCGTGACCCCATCGTAAAGGATGGCCGACCTGCTTGGTACTGTCCCGAGGAAAGGAAGGACACAGATCTTCCTGACCTCAAGGTCCATAATAGCCTTACCGATGGGATTGTCGACTTCCGTCCCCGTCAAGGACGAACTGTTACTTGGTACACCTGTGGTCCTACCGTCTACGATGCTTGTCACATGGGACATGCCCGTGCCTACCTAACGTTTGACATCCTACGTCGTATCATGGAAGATTACTTCCATTTCGACTTGTTGTATCAAGTTAACATAACCGACGTCGATGACAAGATTATCCTCCGTGCCAGGCAAAACAAACTCATGGCGGACTACAGGGAGGAGAAAAATGCTGAAAATGATTTGTCTATCGTCAAGGCAGATGTAGAAGCTGCTGTTGCTGCGATGCATGCAAAACTTCAGGATAAGATCACGAAACTGGAGGAGCCTATTAGAGCAGAGGCCACCACGAAGGAACGAGAAGCTCGAGAAAATGCCCTTAAGGAAGCTGTCTTCAAGTTTGAGCAATTTCAAAGTGGAACCGAAACCCTGGTTAAGAATCTGGCTGACGCGAACAACACCGTCCTCGGGGACTGGATCACAGCGGGTCAAGATGCTTTGGCGGAATATCTTGACAAGCTCAAGGGAGCCACAGTCACCGATCGTAAGATCTACGAAGATCACGCCCGACGATTCGAACGTGAATTCTTCGAAGATATGACCGCCCTAGGCGTCAAGGAACCCGATGTCGTAACTCGTGTAACAGAATTTGTCCCTGAAATCGTGGAGTTCATCCAAGGAATCGTTAACAATGGCTTCGGGTATGAATCCAATGGATCCGTTTACTTTGATACTAATCATTTTAAGGGTGCAGGATACGACTACAGAAAGCTTAAGCCGGGTTTCGAAACTAGTGCGGAAGAAATGGCCGAAGGAGAAGGCGCCTTAGCTGCGGGTGATTCAGAAAAAAAGCACCCGAATGACTTTGTGTTGTGGAAGGCTAGTAAACCAGGTGAGCCGTCGTGGGAGTCAAACTGGGGACCCGGCCGTCCGGGGTGGCACATCGAATGTTCAGTCATGGCCAGTAACATTATTGGAGAAAATTTGGACATTCATGGTGGTGGTGTCGATCTGATGTTTCCTCACCACGATAATGAAATGGCACAGTCGGAAGCCTATCACCAGTGCTGTCAGTGGGTCAATTACTTTTTGCACGCGGGACACTTGCACATTCAAGGGTTAAAGATGTCCAAGTCGCTGAAAAACTTCATTACGATTCGTCAGGCGTTAGAAGTTCATTCGGCTAGACAACTACGACTTATGTTTTTGATGCAACCATGGGATAAGTCTATGAACTACAGTGATCAGACGGTCGACGATGCAAGGGCGAAGGAAAAGTATTTCAAAAACTTTTTCGGTTCCGTCAAATCAGTTCTGCGTAATGATTTTGTCTCGGAACGTCAAGGATGGACAGTAGCTGATCGAGGACTCTTCGCTGCTCTGAATGAGATTCAGCAGAAAGTCCATTTGTCGCTATTGGATAATTTCAAAACGTACGAAGTTATCCAGCATCTTGTCGACTTGGTGCAGGAATGCAATAAGTATTTGACCGCTGAGAGCAAACCTAAGAATCTGATGGTACAGAAGGTTGCGATTTATGTGAACAAGATTCTACGAATCTTGGGCGTTGTCCAAGGAAGTGATACTATCGGTTTCGGAGAGGCTACAGGAGAGGGTGGTGGCTCCAAGGAAGAGGTTGTTGCCCCATTTGTAGACGCATTTGTCGACTTCCGAGAAAAAATTCGGTCCGCTGCCAAGGCCAAGGGTGAATCGAGCGCGTTCCTGAAAGAATGTGATGACGTTCGAGACGAAGTTCTCGCTAACCTCGGCATTCGGGTAGAAGATTCGAACGAATCATCGATCTGGAAGATGGATGATCCTGCCGTTATCAAGAAGGAAGTAGAAGAAAAGCGCCAGAAGGTAGCGGAGGCTGCTGCCAACAAGAAGCAAGCCGCTATTGACAGGCTCGTCGCAGAGGTTGCAAAGGCCGAGCAGGCTCGGTTCCCGGTTTCTGAAATGTTCAAGGTTGGAGTGAACGAACGAAAGTGGGGTAGTTATGACGATAACGGGACCCCCCTTACTACGAAGGAAGGTGAGCCACTTTCCAAATCACAACAAAAGGCGATCGCAAAGGAAGCGAAGAATCAAGAAAAGGCATACGAAAAGCTGCTGAAAGCAGCAGGTGAGGTGGGAGTCGATGCATACATTGAGTCCCTACAGAAGCAGCTGGAAGAGTTGCGAGTGCGTTAGAAAAAATCAATACAATAGGTACATTCACAATTTGTATGTTAAGCTGTCGAGCGATATCATACGATGCCATGGTGTTGTGTTTTATTTCTGTAGTTCGACGAGAGAGGGATTCCCACAACTAGTACTACTGCCACTACGCATGGCATCTACTGTACGCTTTTGTAGTACCGTCGCAAAGGAAGGAGAAGGTTGACTCTGACCCATCATTTGCTGGGCGACAGTAAAGACAATTTCACTAGGCACCTCTCTATCGAGATACGCGAATTCACCCAGCAGACGATAGAACGATCCGATGGGAATGACGACGGATTCACTGACGACAGTCCCCCTTAGTTAATATCAGTGAAAAATTCGTAAGACATGTACATTGACTCGTAAGGGGTTAATGCCGAAACTTCGATTGACATCACTACCGTCTCTGTCAACACAAACATCCAAACACTTGCCCCTATTCTTGCAGGTGGCTAAGTCACTTGTAGGATAGCAGCATCGGGGGGGGAGGTGAAGGCCTTAGTTTTCGTCGCAGAACGGTCTCACATCCGTCATTCGGCGTGGAGCGTAAAACTGAAAACACATGGTCACAAACTTACGCTCAAGGTTCTTGCGACTTTCTTTGGTCAGTTCTTTCCTTTTGGTTTCATCTCGATCCTTCATTATCGGAAAGTTCAAACCAAGGATGAAGATCTGTGCATCGACACAGCAACAACAACAACAAGAACAAGAAGAAGAGGATGTCGTCACTCGCACAACGCCACAATGGGATCCGATCCAACAGATTTATGTAGGCGGCGTCGTTCCAGAGAATGCTGAAATCCAGGCCTTGATTCAACGGAATGGTGGTTATTTACGTCTTTTTGGATATGGATCTCTTTGTTGGAATCCAGGTACTGGGGCTCTTGCGAAATCGGGTGTCGTCAGTACGTTGGGTCGGACACGAGGATACAAACGTTGTTGGGCACAAAAGAGTACCGATCATCGTGGTCGTCCAGAATTCCCGGGGATCGTTTGTACCCTACTATCTGATAGGGAAGTCGAAGAGATCCGTCATTTACCAGAGGGTGTCACAATCCCACCCTCGGTGGAACCAACAATGACAGAGGGAGTCATTTATCTTATTCCTCCCGATCTAGTCGAAGAATGTTTAGAAGAACTTGATTTTCGTGAAAAGGGTGGATATGCTCGGGATATCATTGAAGTACAAGAAGATGAAACAGGTGAAACACATGAGGCATTATTATATCGAGGAACACCTGATAATCCAGCTATTTGGAAACGTGCACTTTTAGACCTTCCCTTTGCAGCTGCCATCATTTCGATTGCAGAAGGGCCGAGCGGAGAGAATGATTTCTACCTGAATAGTCTGGATCATTTCCTTTCGGAGACACATAATAGTATCGCTACTGAAAATGATGATACGACAAGCCTCGCCAATATGGCACGATACTTCCAAGCAAAGTCTCAACTTTTCTTTCTATTCGGATCTGGGAGTAACCAACATAATCAATTGCTACTTAATCGACCCAACAACGCTGCGATGTTAAACAATGGGGGTGAAGATTCACGGAGTCAAACAGAAATCATCCTTTGTACGCCAACCACCAATGACAGCGTGTCGTGTAAACCAGTTGAGTTATTCGCGGGTGGTGGACATTCTGGACTGTTAACCGAAAAAGGTGATCTTTATCTCTGGGGATGGAACGAAAATGGACAGTGTGCCAATTGCCTTGAGGGCGGAGACAGCACGGACTCTCCGTTGCCTGTAGTCCAGCCCCTTTCAAGTCTTGTAGTAGCGTCTGCAGCCCTTGGGTTCAGTCACACATTGGTCATTGAAAGAGATACTGGCATAGTTTACGCATTCGGAAACAATGAGCGTGGACAAGTGACAGGCCAGGTACCACCAAAGGGTAGCATTCAGGAAGTCATCCCTAGAACTCCAGAGTGTTTGAAAGGAGTTAGAGCCACCGCCGTCGCTGCTGGATTATTTCATTCCGCAGTCTTGACTGATGGAGGTGAACTGATTACCTTTGGAAGTGGCGAGTCGGTGGGGTATTGGAAGCCCAATGATGGTAGTCGCCTAGTGAGTCTCGCATGTGGACGAAAGCATACGATTGTATCTGACGACCAGGGTCGAATTTGGACGATGGGTGAGAATAAGTATGGGCAACTTGGTCGATCCATTGATGGAAAGAAATACGACGCCAATCCGGCTCTCGTTGAGGGGATACCCATCCCTAAGGAAGGAAGTACAATGCACGTTGCCTGTGGTTGGTCACATTGTGTTGTTTTGGTGGAGAACAAGGATAGCAACGAAAAGGCTGTCTTTGGTTGGGGAAGGAATGACATGGGTCAGTTAGGTCTGGGAACCAGAGAGAATTTACAATCTCCCGTGAGACTGTTTGATGTTGTAAAGGTGGAACAGATTTCTTGCGGGTCCGAATTCACATTGGTCGTCAGTAGCTCCAATGAAATACTTGGATGTGGTTGGAATGAGCAGTACGTACAACGAATTTGTTGGAGGACAACAGCGAAAGACTTTGGTTTGCTGCACTAGTTTCTCACATTGTATATCTGCTTCTTCTTATGTAGTGGAAATCTAGCTACAGGTGATACAGAAGACCAGTTGGTCTTGAAGAGGACTCACGGAGCTCGGATCGTCGGTCCTACTGGATTGTACAATGGGAAAGTGAAGGTGGCTGCTGGTGGAGGCCATTACGTCGCCGCCCGGACGATACCTTCTAAAGATACTTAGACTCATCTTCGGGCAGCTCAATTCCACTGAAATTCATTTCGTTCACAATTCCTTTGCTTCATCATCTTCCTGTTGTTCTTGTTCTTGTTTTAGTCGTTCTTCCTGTTCTTTCAAAAGTGCTTGACGTCGGATTTCATTCCGTTTACTAATTCGTCTCCACGTAACTTCTTGCTCGTGCTTTGTCAATGTATCCCAATTTTCAATTCTTCTAGTCGTTCCATCTGTATTTAAGATAATAGGACCCATTTCTGCAAAACTAATCGTTTCACCTAAACGTATGGAGGGGAGTTTGGAATTGGGATCCGGTGGTGGGAGTCTTGGAAGATCATTTGGATCAGATGACGACGAGGAGGAGGCGGCAGCAGTAAATGCCTCTGCAGTTTCAGAAGATGATGATGCCATGATACAAATGGATAACAGAAAGAAGGAAGTCACTTTCTGCATGCTCTCACGAAATCGGGGAGACTCTTTGTGGGGTTTTCGAAAACTGAAAACGAGGGGCACATCGTTGGCGGCAGGCTCCTTCGTTCTGTGTGGTGAGGGTACCCGTCAGTCATGGAATGACAATCGTCGATATTCCGAAAAAATGCAAATTTGTCGTAATATAAATAGAGATTTTAGAAAAAAATCGCGATGAAAAATGTGGAATCATCGAAATCATCCTCATCAGAAAACGTTTATTCATGGAGGTTTCTACAAGTACCTCGATTCAAGCGAGTCGAGAATCAAGGACTTACTGGAAATCGGATCTTTCCCGATGATGCTATCATCGATTGACGACTTCCCATTCGATTTCACCAATTGTCCATACTCCGTATTTTTTTCAATTACTTTCTATCATATCCATGTCAGAATCAGGTAAAAATGACAAGAAGAAGGCTGCGCCAAAGTCGGTATTAGATAAGATTATCTTGGCGATACGTCAATCTCCTCCGGGTACCAATGGATGTGTATCTCGGGTTGCCATTTTGAAGTATTTGAAGTCTGAATTGGATTATGATAATCCAACACAGATTAAGACTGCATTCAAACGTGGTGTATCCAATCAAACATTGACTCAAAATGGGAATAGTTTTCGTGTTACGAAAGATCCAGAAATGGTTATAAAACCGATTGGAGAACCATTATCGATAGAAGATATTAAACTTGGTACAGGTGATACGATATCTGAAAAGGGTGATACGATTACAGTACAGTATGTTGGTACATTAGAAGACGGGACACAATTTGATGCAGCCAAGTCCTTTGAATTTATATTGGGTGGTGGGGATGTCATCAAGGCATGGGATCAAGGCTTAGTAGGGATGAAAATCGGTGCAAAGCGGAAATTAGTCGCACCAAGTCATTTAGCCTATGGGAAACGTGGTTGTGCACCGGATATCCCCCCCAATGCGACACTTTACTTTGATGTCACTATGAAGAAAATTGTCAAGGGTGGGTGAATCATAATAATGATGATGGTGACGGTGAAAATCGACATGATCGGTCCCAACGAATCATGGTGCTTTCGGCCTCTCTACTACTACTTATTCTTTCGCTTAATTTCTTGAATCGCCAAGACTTGTTGTTCCTGTTGTGTCATTCTCATGTCTTGTTCACGAGCCAATCCCTCTGCCTCCCGTCTTCTTGCTTCCAAATCAATCTCATTCATGAGAATCTGAGCACCATCACATACCCCATAGTAGGACAGAGTATTTTCATCATTGTCCAATTCTATAGGAAATGCATCAGACTGACCACAAGAGTTGAACAGAAAACAATAGTGAATATATTAGAGTCTATTCAACCAACGTAGCGAGGCGATTTTTTATGTGATGATCGACTTACCTCTGTGCGAAAGTGTAAACTCATCAAATCGACATCGAGTCCAAAGGTTCTACCGCAGAGAGCCTTGAGTCGTCCAACGGTCAAAGTCCCTGGTAATCTCCTTGTCAACGGTTCCATGCTACAACTGGAGGCAGCCATGGAAGAAATAGTTACATTACAAACAGAAGATGCAAGTGAAGATTTGTTGGCATGATCTCCGTCATTCCTCTGATTCGATGTCGGTAAGATCAGACCACTATGCTTCTCTAGGAGGATCTTGTATTGTGGATGACCGAGGAGTAAGGATGCCTTGGAATCCTCTACCTGCGTTGGATCGTCTACAGTTTCATGCTCCACCTTGATAAGTAGATGTGCAATCATAGTAACATACCGACGCTCGGCTTCCATCCTCTCCTTTGTCGATATTGTAGACCCATTGAAAAACAAAAGTGTCGGAATACGTGCAATGGCCATGAAACGGACTTCACCTTGACCTAAATTCGATGTCAATGGAGTATAGGTCAATCGTAAAGCTCGAAGATTGAGATCATGATTGATTCCATCTATATCACTCCATGTAGCGATGGCGGTCCCAGCCAGTTGTAACGATTGAAGACTGGGAAATGACTTCTCGTCGTTGTTGTTCCCATCTGTTGCCAATATACAAGAGACGGGATTATCATCAAGACTGAGCTGTTCCAGCGATGGTAATGTACCGAAATAGGGTTTCACCTGTTTCTCCCAAGAAGATAGTTTACAATCCGAACAGTCCAAAAGCTTCAACGAAGGAAACAGTCCGTCAAGTGTCGTATTTTGTTGGTCAATATCGGAAAGATCCGAAGATGCAACACAAAGACTTTCCAAATACGGCATAGAATGAGCAATCCACAATATACTTTGAAATGTCATAATACCACAATGATTAAGATTGAGAACTTTCATATTCGATAAGGATGGAGTGACGACGGGTAAAGAATGGACATCTTGAATCCGATTGTATGCTATCGAAAAATCTGTCAAATTTGGAAATTGTTGTATAATTTTCAAAACTTCTCTCCAATCACTGAATAAATTCCCTGCTAAATCAATATCACGTATATGTTGAAATCGGAGTTGTTGATCTTCATTTTCGGTCAAGGGTATAGACATTGATATCCCTTCTCGTCGTAAGGAAATTTTATATATATCATCTAATTGTTGTCGTTGTCGGATTTTCATTTCACCTAAAAATTCAATCGGTTTTTCTCTTCCACTGGATGTTAAGGCAGTATGGGGAAGAAGATTATTCGGTGCAATGATCGGTGCTTGTAATTCAACGTACTTGCTTTGTAGTAGTTCAACTGTCAATGGTATACCCCGATCAAGTTTCGATACCTTTATAAAAGATCCCTGTGTCAGACCACAACGGAAATGTCGGACGACTTGATTCGTTTTCCGACATAGGACAGATCCATCATGTTTCCCACGTGTGGGATCATCCCATATAATTCCTGCATATTCTTCATTCGCCTTTTTTGCACTTGCGACTGAACCGACATAGACGACAGTCCCAACAAATCCATCCGTATCACGAATACGTGTCGATCCAATTATCAATGGTCCAAAACTTGAAGTCTCTAATAGTAATGATGATGATATCGTCGTCGTCGTCGTTTCTGTTGCATGATCCGTCATGATAAGGGAATTATAGGAAGGTGTTGAGGGTTGTGAATGTGCACCAAAAAATGATGTTGTTTTGGAGAAGAAGTGAAGAAATGCGCTCGGAACGGAAAACACCGTCCGTTGACGGTTGGGCACATTCTCGATGCGTTTGACCAAGTCGACCATATCGATGCCTACAGTTGCGAGTTGCGAGATGGCAACGGCGGCACTAGAGTCAATCTAGGAAGCTGTATCCGGAACTAAAATGATCCTCACGTTTCTAGATATTTTCATCGTTACCATAACCATCAACTGCTACTATGGTCCCGTCCATGGACTGTACGTATCCCTCGCGATGTCAAATTCGAGAATGAAGTTTCCTAGATATTCTTCGCTTAAGTGTCCTGCTTCTTGTCTTCACGTTTCCAATACAAGATCTCCCATATAATCATATACCAGGATATTTTCATCGTTGTTCCTCTCGTCCTTGTTGTTTGACATTCCATAATACATTTGGTAGGCCTGTACCGATGGGGATAGGGATACCCATAATGATACATTCACTAACACCGACAATTTCATCACTCCGACCATGGACGGCAGCATCAAATAAATGATCTGTCGTCTTCTCAAAGGATGCTAACATTAATACCGATTCACGCATCTTCGATACACCAAAACGGGTAATACCCAATACCTCACCCTTGAAACTCATCACATCTGACAGTAACAACAAATGACGACTATCAATACCAATCCCATATGCATTCATAATGTAGGAAATCTCATCCGAAATCTTACTCCTGGCAGCTTCGATACCTAATACCGCCTCAACTTCCAACACATGGTTCGTCCATGTATGTTGTCCATCAATTCCAGGACTACCCATGACGTCTTGAAGGCCATAGCCCTCTACCAGGAGGTTGTAGGTTTCTTTCCCATCCTTGTCAATCTCATTAATGACAGCACGGTTCACGGAAGGAATACCTTGTACGATGACCTTGGGTAATGTCGACTTTAATTCCTGCATAGCAAAGTATGTCGACCCCTTGTTGCTGTCGGGGACGTATACACGAAGTTTCGACGTCGAGCCACGTTTCATACGAACATCACGCTCCTTCAATGCTCTAAGACATGATGGTCTCGTAATCCCACGGAAACCATAAAGGATGGAACGACGGACTGTATCCGAGTCAACATTTAGCTTCAATTGTTCAATGGCAGCTAGAATCATCAAAACGAAGTTCCGTGAGATATCGGTATTAAACATTGTCTTCGAGATCATGATTACTTACCCATATCAAGGTCAATACTGATGTAACAACCATCCGAGGAGTATACTTCCTTGATATATTTGGAAACTTCGCCCAGTGTCGTTTTTTCGATACCAGCCTTTACGACCCTAGCGGCAATCTTGTTGTCATCCTGTTCTAGCATCGCTGTAATGATAGGAGTTGAAATGAGTTTCGAGGCGTTGATAATTTCCTTCAAACGAGGGACACCAAGGGTGACGTTCATAGAACTGATACCACTAAAGTGAAAGGTTTTGAGAGTCATTTGAGTCCCTGGTTCACTAATACTCTGTGCCCCAATGGCACCGACAGCCTCCCCCGGTTCGACATATGACGCTGTACATTTACTCCATGCAACGTCAAGGAGCTTATCCAACTGTTCTCGGGTGAATCGAGAACTATACCACAACCGAGAACTCAAGTGGACATAATTGGTTTCACTTGACAACACCTTCTCTTGATCTTTCGCCTTCTTTTCAAAGTAATTTTCAATCTCTCGTAAGAATGCAGCACCTTCGGGGAGTAGTGCCTGGAATCGATGTTCCAAAAGTTTTTCTTTCACAGTCTTTCGAATCTCATCGGGACTCAATACAGGCTTATCACGACATGGTAGAGATTCCCTGATCGTCATGCATACTCTGTCAAAATCGACTGGTCTATCATCATTCTCCATCTTGTCTGGATTCAAACCATCGTCACCATACGTAAACTGAACTACAGTGTTTTCGCTGTTGCGGACTGTCTTGTCATACTGCATAGACAAATCCTCCAGGGCCTTCATTAATCGACGGGCCATATATCCAGTTTCGGCCGTCTTGACGGCAGTATCTACCAAACCTTCACGACCACCCATGGCATGGAAAAAGAACTCCGTCGCGGTAAGTCCTGTATAGAAGGAATTCGCTACGAAGCCTTTCGCCGATGGTGTTAGACTGTGACACTCAAAGTGTGGCAATGTGCGATTGACGAAGCCATCCTGGATACGCATACCACCCACAGCCTGCTGACCCACACACGACATCATCTGTGAGATATTCAAAGGAGAACCCTTGGACCCGCAGGCTGCCATGATTCTCGGTGCGTTGTGCCATGAGAGTCGCTTCATGGCCTCCTGACCAGCAGATTCACGAAGACGACCCAAGATCCCGTTCAATACTTCTTCCAAGGATTGCAAAAGATTACAACCCGGTCTAAGAACAAGCTCTCCTTTTTCGTAAAGTTCAATGTTCGCCTCGGCCTGCTTGTATCCGTCCAGTAAAATTTCATGCTTCATATCGGTCAGCTCCGCGGATGGCGTCACATCGGAAATACCAATGGATAGACCCTTGTGATTTCCCATATACCGTCCACATAGCTTTGCCCACCGATCCATGATACTGGCGGTCTGCAGACTTCCGTAGTCACGCAAGACAACATAAAGCAGTCCAGTCTTGCTACCATCGCCGATAGTCTTCTTGGCGACGTTACCAGAAATTAACTCGCCGCTACGAAAAGATACCCACCCATCATTAGCACAGAAATGTTTATTGCTTCTGTAGTTTTTCTCCTTCGTCTCGAAGTTTACAAGGATCTCGGACTCCTTGTTGGGTCGAATTATAGCGCTGAACACTTGCTTACCAGTCCAAAGGGTCACTGGCTTCAAAACGGTTGGCATCGGAATGTCAATATGCTCATCGGCATCTCCAAAGTAGGCTACCATCGAACAGAACTGCTCGAAGGTAAAGAAACGATCATTTTGAGTCAGGATATACGATGCTGACAGGAAATCCTGACTCGCCGCGACTAATGGTTCACCGTTACGAGGTGTTGTCAAGTTGTTATGGACCCCCATTAGGAGGCTAGCCTCGGTCCGTGCCTCTTCGGTTTGTGGTAAATGCATATTCATCTCATCACCATCAAAATCAGCATTATATGGAGCACAGACACATGTATTGAAACGAAAGGTACGCCATTCCATGACTTTCGCACGATGGGCCATGATTGAAACCTTGTGTAAGGACGGTTGACGATTGAAAAGGACGACATCACCATCTTCCATATGACGCTCGACGACGTCACCTTCTCGAAGTTTCTTGGCGATATCCTCTCGATCTCCAAAGGCAAGTGACTTCACGAAGGAACCATCCCCCATACGAATGAGATTAGCACCAGGATGAACATCTGGTCCATTCCGGACCCGTTCTTGTAGTTTTTTCTTGTTGTATCTCGATACTCGTTCTACACACAACAAAGAAGCCAATGAGTGAACGCCATACATTCGAATTTCTAAGCAACGACATTTGGAGGATACGTACCTGGAAAAGTCATAGTCATGGCGACATGTCTCGGAACGCCGACCTCATTAACGGTAAGGTTGGGATCCGGTGAAATGACTGTCCGAGCTGAAAAGTCTACTCGTTTCCCAGAAAGATTTCCACGAAATCGACCCTGTTTACCCTTGAGTCTCTGACATAGTCCACGCATAGGCTTGGCACCGATCGGTCGTTGTAGGCCAGGTGTTTCGCCATTAATATACTGAGCGACTTGAAGCTGGAGGAAGTCCCATTCTTCCATAATCGTTCTGGTATGGGGTCCCTTTGTAAGTGCTAACTCCAGTGCGACATTCACATCGAGAATCTCTTGTAACTTGACAGTCAAATCATCTTCATTACTCCCACCACCGACATCCATGGCGACAGAAGGACGAATCGGTACCGGTGGTACTAACAAATTTTCAAGGATAAGATTCTCAGGACGACCAATTAATGGATCTAACCACATAACCTCACAATCATCATCCGGAATCCGTTTGAATAGATTCAATACCTTCGTCGGTAGGAGGTCATCGAATGGTAAAGTACTTCCAGTCAAGGCTGTCGTAAGTTCCTTACTCGAATCCATCGCTATCTGCATCGATTCTAATAAATCTTCCAAGGCTTCTTCATTATGTTTTCCCTTGTACATTTCATGGATAATTTTCAAGGTCGGAGCACCAGTTATCTTTTTCACCGTCCCATTCGATGCACCACAATGGGGACAATCTCTCATTTTCTTACACTTTTCGACGACCTTCTTTAACGTGGTGGATTTGGCCAAGATATCACTCCGTGGATGTCTCATCTTTGCTAGGAAGGTTTGTCGATCACTTTCTGGTAATAATACACGAGAACATGTCTTACATATGCATTGAAGGATATGTAGAGTATGTCGAAGATAACCAATATGGAAAACGGGTAGTGCCAAACGAATATATCCAAAGTGTCCAGCACAATCTACGAGTTTCCGTTTACATGTCGCACAACTAGACATTTTGTCAGATATACCCAGACGAGGGTCTAAACATCCACCCGGTGCTGGTTTACGTGAGGGCATAGAAAATAATTCTCGAGATGTGACTTGGAATTCTGCCAAACGTTGCATTTCGGCAGGTGACAATAAACCGAATTGTAAATGTGAAATCTTCTTCGGAGCAAGATCTGTCTTCACAAGATACTTTCGACTTTCTGTAGGCCTATCATCCTCTTCCTGCTCGTATGTGAATGAATTCATAGTTCAATAGTTCTTTTGCGAAATGAATCCAGAGAACGCGTAGGGTATGGAGTCGTCGAAGCGATTGATGAGGTCTTGCTCATTTCCCCTTCACCTGGTCGTCGTTTTCAAGCTTCGATATGCAGTACAGTAGTATTCGAGACATGATGGATGGATGGATCTCGTTGGGTATGAGGCAACGGTAGTACCGGTATCTATGTTACGTATGCAGGTTACCAGAGTACATGCATATGACTAACTGTATGTAAGTGGATTACATCTACTGTATCTCTGTCACTGTCATACCATTTTCGATGTGTAGACACTCATTTGCTACGGATAGACGAAGAAGGAGACAGCGTTCCACACATGATAAAGTTAGCATCCATGTGCATTCATTCGATGAAGACATCGTCTACATCGTTTGCCTTCTTTCGAATCGGGTTTCGTCGTCCTGGACTTTCCCAATCATGCATCCCACATTGAGGCTTGTCGATGACGTGCCTCCCAAACAAAAGATAGCTTGGCGTGGCAACAGACTCTTTCGCCACCACCAAATTCAGGAGTTCTGCAGTCCTTACTCGACCAATGTCTGAAGTTCCAACGCCAAGCGGGATCTTCGTCGATTGCGTGTCATACACATCTCATTCCAAATCAAAATATAACCTAGGCGGATGGCAGGGATTACAAAGAAAAACTTTGCATAGAATAAAAGTACAGGAATGAGTGCCCATAGGAGACCTGCAGTAAGTTGCGGAGGTAAGAATCCCTCGAGAATACCACCGAATTGTAGTGATTGGTCAAACCATATAACACCAAGCAAGTTGAGACCTGCCACCAATAGACAACGGAAGAAATCTTTGGATGATAGGGATGTAAATACCATCGTATCTTCGTACAAAAAGGGTGGTGTAGTAGTAGTAGTACGTAATGCACTGTTTCTTCCAGCTGATGTTGGAGATGCCTGGGAATCTCCTAGGGTTAGAAAGAATAAATCTTTCCATCGATGATGGGCTTCCACCAGAGTCATACTGGCCTTCTGAATACATTCAGCATCATCATATCGCGACATGACCGTTTGCGATTCTGCTAGCAGCTCCGGAAAGATAAAGAGAGCTTGAGCTGAAGACGAAAAGATATCGTTCCTTGCGGTATCTGCAGCATCCTCGGATTTCGGGGCGGGGACGCCACTAAAGTGAGCCACCACAGGGAGTCCCTCTGATACAATCTTGGTAGTATCATTCAAAGAAACGGGTGGCGAGTCCAAGTACGGGGATAGTTCCCTGAGCGATATGGAGGAAGTCTTTGATTGTTGGGATCGCTCGAGGATGACAGAACCACGGAGACGCCACCGATCACCCTCGGAAGGTCCTGGAGATTTTTCAGGCCCAAAAAGGAACTCGACTGCTAATGACAACATCCCCCGGTGTTCGTCGGTTGCTCTTGGCACGGGCAATACTTCATCCTGTCCCCATGTCCCTCTTCGGATCAATGAAACACCTTCCAAGTCGTTAGAAGTTTGATCGTAATCGTAGGTAGAAGACGACGACGTCATACGCCCCCAACCTTGAGCGATTCGTCTACGTCGTTGTCGTAGGTGACTGGCACGTAACCAAAACCACATCGACATGGGATTCCCACAACAAACACCAAGAAGGAGGGATGTATCGTACGCAGCCTCACGAAAGAAGGGGTCCTGTTGACCATCTCCTTCGGGGGCGAACATGGCATAACACCACAACAACTGTCGGACCATAATGAAGAGATCCTGAAGTTGTCTTGAAATGTGATGTGTCTGTCTCCTATCTCCACCGCGTGATAGTGCGATGAAGGCAGCAAGGAGGGCTAGCATCCCGGCAATCGAAACAATCAGTGTAGATAGGATCAAGCCAAAGGCAGTCAAGACCTTAAGGACCTTTACGACGACATAGAGAATACCTTTCAATGTCTCCTTCCAATCTTCTTGTCTTTGTTTAGCTAATGCCTTCCGTTCAAAATCGGGTGGGAAGGTAAATACCATTGTAGGGACACGTCCATCCGTCGTCTTTTCAAAGGAAAAGGATGATCCTTCTCCCACAGCTTGTAGGAGGCCACAAAGTTCTGCAGATGCATCTGTGACACTAATTCCTAATTCTTGAGCTAATCGAGCCGGTCGGATGGTGTATTCCGGTGAAGATCGGACAATCCGCAAGATTTGTGTCCGTAGGGGGACAGTAGTCGACGAAGAGGGATCGTTGTCGTCATCATCATCCCCGCTACGATGATTGTCATCATCATCATCGGCTCGGCTGATGGAGAGTGTGGACCGTGTGGGGAATCCGGTATCGTGTGACATCGCGTAAGTAGGTTGAAATTTGAGGCCTTGCTTCTGGTTTTTCCAATAATGTTTGTTGTTGAGGGTGAAGTTTACCGGTAGTTGCATGCCGGATCTTTGGACCATGTCATTTCTCGTCAAGAGACGGGTTCGATGTCTGTCAAGCAGGCCACGGTGCCCCCTAAGTAAAATGATGCGGGGGAAAAATACTATCTAGCCTCAGGGGTTGCGAGAGATTCGGCTCTTCTAAAATCCGGGCACTTGACTCGGCCAAATAATGATTCGTCTAGCAACCTGACACCTCTTCACTCGACTAGATCCAAAATCAACGAAATCGGGTATCTGCTCCCTATTCCTTTTCTAACCTTCATTCGATGGCAATTTGAATGCATAGGTTCCACTGTGTTGTAGGTTGTGAAAAAGGCCATTTAAACGCCCATCAATTAGGTAAGGAAGTTATTTTCGGACATGTCATCACAGACGATTCTCTCTAGGAACATTCGGCGGGCAGCATCGGTTAGGATCTCATCCAATGCTAAATGTTCACTCATGATTTTGTATTGTTCCTTGGATAAATAACTTTCAGGTGTCCAACTTGCTTTTGAAATCCCGGCAGAACCTAATTGATTCTGTTCCTGACCATCGTTTCTTGATACGTCATTGATATGGGGACGGATCCGTTCTGTCATCGTCGTCATATTTTGAAATCCAAGGACGTCACGTGTATGATCTGGTGCATAGGCTAACCATTCCATGACCAATACTAGATTGAATTTCGCCACCGTATCAAGAGCCTCCTCCATCGCCGCCTGACGTTGTTGGGCATCCTCCTCTGATGTACCCATCGAAATATTCAGTACCGATAGTGTTTTCGCAAACGTCCAAAGATAGACATTCTTCAATCCCTTCCCTTTCTCCCACCAAAGTTCTACCTCCTTAGTTTGACAACCTCGATCTTCCATACATTCAAAACGGAATTGTGACAGTACACGATCTAACGGTCTTCGAAATGACGTCGCAAAGACTGCCGGTAAATCAAAGAATCGAGAATCGAAATTGTCCCATTCATTCCCTTAAATCCGATGATCCGCTTTCGTCATCCGACTTGTAATTTCTGTACTGGGATATCCAAGGAGACACCCGGCACATCTTTGTTCCATATTCCAGTAAAAATCTGGCATACAATAATACGGTGGAACTTGAGCTTTGAGTAAGTTATGCTCTGCTAGGCCACAAAAATTTGTCCTCCCCGCCTTACGGAGATGTTGGAAGAATAAAAAGACGAAATCGTCTGACTGTTGTTGTTCTGGTTGTTTTTTGTTTCAACTGATCAATCCCCTCACGATATTTCTGAGCAAGTTTATGATTTCGTTGATCGGGTAGGGTAATACGTTCTTCTTTCGGACATGGGAATAGTGTCGCGATGTCATCAAATTGTAAAATTGCTTGCTTGTCAGATTCCATTTGAAGGAGTTTTGCTGCAAATGTTCGTACTCCAAACGGATCTTCTGTCCCTCAATATCGTAAGTACTTCATCAGCTGGCAATGTAGCCAATTGTATAGAAAGTTGTTTCCAATCCTCATACCGATGAAGTGGTTGTTGTTTCGAGGTTTTTCCACCCGGTGGATCCTTACGGGCTGTCGCGTCGATGACTCGAGGAGTTGTATATCGTCACGCCAACGAGAAGGAAAAGTCCAACAAGGACCCATCCGAAACGCTTTTTTGGCTTTGTACTGTTGTAGATGATGATGGTAGCAGTTGTCCGCCTTATCCGTGGATCATTATGATTGCCCACGGACATCATCTTCGCGATGGTGGACCCTTCTCTCACCGCCAGTGACGACAATTTCGACTTCCAAAAAAAAGTGAAAAATGAGTTCACTGACGAAGAAATTGTGCAGCTTTGCAAATGGAGGATGTCCTAACTTAGCAGGTATATATCCGTTAAGCTAAATAGGCAGAATCGTTCACACATGTTCGATATTAATATGCTCCGGATAACGGCTACGCTCGAGCGTTCCGGTGAATCAATCCATCCAAAACAACTCGTCCGCAGACAACGCTGCCAACGGACGAAGCCAACGGCGCGATTCGTGACAGGGAACATCGGCGGTAGGATTCTTTCGGAACGACAAGACTCTAGTTTTCCATTCGTGAGAATCCTTGACAGACAACACGGATTGTTGTCATTTCGTCTCGGGATACCTTTGCCATACGTCCATGTCTGCATCATCTTCGATAGCCAGTATTGGCACAATTGATGCCCCCGAAGATTTTCAAGATGCCATCGGAGGCCTCGCGGTTGGTGAGTTTATGATCTTATCGAAAGATCTTGATCAACCGATAGACACCTTCTCGACGTCGTCTTCTTCGAGTGAGACTTCTCAGGTAGATCAATCACTCGTTCTGAACAAAAAAGATCCTATCGTCGCCCGTTTGTTGACAAGTTTGAATGTGGATTCATTCTATGGAGAACCCCTCTCCGAAGAGGACGCCCAATCGGCGGTCCCACCGGGGAAGGATGGACTTATCCGGCATGCTCTTGTCATTCCGGATGACTTTTGTTCGGAGGGAAAGTTGATGGGAGGTCTGAATAAGCGAGACTTTGATATTTCTAGTGGATCTATCAAACCTCGTCGACCATCATTACCCTTGACACAATCTCAATTATTAACATCATTGACGAAAGTCGACGGACCGGATGGACCCCGATGGATTTTTCATGGCGTCTTGAATGGTTGGCCATCACTACGAAGTTTTGAATTAGTTCAGATTGAGAAGCTACGGTCACTAGGTCCATTGACGCCATCACCGGATGCTTTTTTCAATTCGTTTGGGAATGCATGGTCTAAGTATTGGAGTGTCGACGACGATGGAAAGAATGGAGTATCACCGGAAATTCGTGACAAGACAAGAATTTATCGGGCCAAACTACGGGGGGCACCCTGGTCCTCTGTTGGTTGGTCGGCAGATAATCCTGGCTTTTTGTTCTGGTATGAAGCTCAACGTCCCGAACCGCGAGTTACGTATGGAATAAGAGCGATTGAAGAAGTCGGAGATGATCGATGTACTATGGTAAGCAAATGAAATCAGAGGAATGGGCCAATTCGTAGTTTCCTCTCCCTTGTATTTCCTCAATCGTCTTGCGAATTTTTGGGGGGGATAACAGGTGCATATGATATCACATCGATATGCTGTCGCAAAGGCGACGACAATGGACAAGTTGACCTACCACTCGATTGCGCTTCTGGAATGGGCACACGGAGAATACTGTACTATCGTCGAGGGAGCCTATCTCAATGGGATCGGTGGATACAAGGGCCGTAGCAATTGGTATCCTGACAAGGATGAACCCGTGACGGGTCTCTACAAGTCCTTTCCACCAGATCTCATCAGTCCCTGGTTGGTCATGGCGGCCGAAATTCGTTGCTACGATGTCAAGATGAAGAATCTAGATGAGATGAAGGCATATATTGATGAATATACTGGACCTGATAAACGTTTCCTTGACCCACAATATACCTTCTCCCATCCGACAAGGCTTACATTTTGCTCCCGGTCCCACATTGCCCAGTATCTGATCAACTACATCTCCCGAGACTGTTCCTATTCGAAGCTCACAAGAAATTGTCAAACCTTTGCCGCAGATTTGTGTGGATTTTTAGCTGGAAAGAAGGATGTACTACCATATCATCCTTTGAATCGAATTGATTATCAAAACAGGACTCACCTTTTCCTTTATGATTCTAATATGTATATCACTAAGAAAAAGGCGAATCTAAAGGGACGACTTGCAAAGTAACGTGATGAAAGTACGCGATCACATCTTTTGATAGGAAAAATAAATTGCCTAAAGAAACACAACTCATTTGGTTGGATTTTCCTAACTTGTATTTTTTTCCTTCGAAATCACCAACAAAAAGAAACCAAGTGTGCGTCCACCCCTTCTAATCATACATGTCATCTCCATTGTCATCATCAAGGTCATTTCCAGGACCACCTCCACCCATATCACCTCCAAAGCCAAAGCCTCCATCCATCAACAGATTCGCTGCTAGGGCCTCATTCTTATCACATGCCAAAAAGGCTTGGGCCGCCTCTGTCCGATCAAAGCCCATCTCACACAATCGATCGACGGCGGCCATCTCTTCTTCTGTCAATCGTAAGACTTGTGGTCCACCACCACCACCTCCACCACCACCCATCATGTCGGGGAGGCCACCATCCATGGCTTGTGCCATATACTCTTGAAGTTGTTCCGGTGGAATTTGACCCAACATTTGAGCCGTCGTCCGAAGTTGTTCGGGGGACATCCCCATCATCCGTGCCATCTCATTCATCTGAGTCGGTGTCATATTTTGAATCATCGCAGCCATCTGTGCTGGGTCTGCCATCCCATCCATCATCCCGGCACCGAATCCCATATCGTCATCAGCACCTCCTGGTGGGAGAGGTGCAGCAGGACCTGATCCCGAAGACGATGATGATTCCTCAATCGGTTCATTCATCATTGCCAAGAAGGCTTCTTGGTTGGCATTAATTTCCGCTAGCAACGACGGCTGTTGTTGTCCAATTTGGGTTAGAACTGTTTGGAGCATTTGAGGATTTGATCGGACAAGTCTTCGCAAATCATCAAATTGAGGATGATTTCGCAAGGCTAACAAGGGACCCCCGGAAGAAGAAGATGATGATGTCTCTCTAGAGGCGGTGACAGTCTCACTGCCGCCTGGTTCCAGACCTGGAGGGATTCCATTCGTCAAAAATTCGACCGCAATATCAGGATTTCCACGAGCCGCTCTCAAACAATGAAGGACTTCTGGTTCTGGAAATCCCATCCCAGTCAAGTTCCCCACAAGTTCGGCAGGAAATTCCGCTCCCGCCGACGGTGCAGGTGCAACTGGAGGACTTGGTGCCACAGCCGCCGCTGCTGCTGCAGGAGGTTCCGCTGGTTGTTCTGCGGGTGCCTTGACCTCTTCCGGTGCCGGAGCGGGAGGTGCAACAGCAGGAGCTGCTGCTGCAGCCGCGGGTGGAGCCGGGGCCGCTGCTGCCTTCTTTGGTTTCGTCACCATGACTACCAAGAAATCAGTTGCCTTAATTCCACAAGATTCGATAGTTTGTTCATCCTTTAGAACCTTTCCGGAATGAATCAATTTCATATTCGCGGCTGGGAGTTCTTCATTCGTAGTTTCCTAGAGTGAAATCGTACCAAAAGCCGTTGAGACAAATGCCAGGTGAGCATTCCAAGACAAGCATACACCCAGTTTATCTTGATGCGGGACCAGCCAGCCAGAGAGGCAACAGAACAAAATCGGCTAAAGGGAGGCTGCCCATGTTCGTCTGCACACCACGAGCGACGACTACCATATGCCCTAATACTTACGATGATGGATTTCACCTCCAGAACGGTATTGGAGGGCTCACAATCGACCTCAAATTTTCCTCCTTTCAGAGTCTTTACCGCCAACTTCATCTTGATGATCGTACTCTATATAGTTGGTCTTTGTCTTCAAGGTAGTTACAAGAATAAATATACGCTGCAAATGACTAGGAATGCCCAATCGTACGTGCTCTCACCCTGGGAATGGCTGCTGGTGCTCGCTCTCTCGATGCAAACTGGCTGGGAGATCAAAAAGAGCAGTTCCCCTATGGCGGTGACCGAACCCCACGGAAGGTTCTGCTATTCGGGGGAAACCGGCTTTGACTGTGACAAAAAACGGCAATCGGCCTCCAGAATTCATTTACTTGGTAGCTCCATATTCGGGGGTAAGAATGAAAAGTGGGTTCCAAACATGAGCTCGACTCGAACGAGTCAGCCGTCGTAAACAAGACCTCACGCCGATCCGTTCGACAAAATGAGGGAACTGGTACCGTACCCGCTCCTGCGAACATTCACTTGTTGCGCGCGCTTTGAGAAGACTCGAACTCGAGTCTTGCTCTGTATGATAGATCTGAACCCATCCCATCCCACCCATCTCTATCTTGTACTTGTGCTCTTCACTCGTTTGGCGACTTTGGCCAGGAGAAGGGTGGAAACTGTCACCAACACCAGCAACGAGACGTCAAGTGTGTGTGGGATCGACTTCGGACTCCGTTCCTCGACCCTGATGCAGGTGGTCTTGTTGATCTCAAATCTGTCGCACTACAAATAGGATCTGGAAAAAACAAACAAACAAACAAATAAACAAAACAAATGTCCGAACCGACGAGTGAAAAAGTTAAAGTCCATTTTGTGGCAGTCGGTGCCGCACCGATTATGAAGAAAACGAAATTCCAGATAGGTGCCGATCAACGATTTGCGGCAGTCCATACCTTTTTACGAAAGGTTCTAAAACTTCAGGGAGAATCCTTATTCCTATATTTAAGTTCTGCCTTTTGTCCGGGTCCGGAAGAATTATTAGGTGATCTGAATGAATGTTTTTCGAAACGGGGGGAACTCGTCATACATTACAGTCTACAGGAAGCTTGGGGGTAGAAATGGTATGGGGATATCGGTGGAACAGTAACCGGACCTATGGAAAAACGTAGCCGACACTGTTATAGAGACAATGACATGACCTTAACGTGATCATTTTTGCGCAAGTAGATCGAACATTGGACCTTTCATCTTTACTGTTAACGACGCCGTTTGCCTGGAGATGACGATCGAGGGCTTCCGTTACTCGACGAAGATGGGCTTCGTCCTCGCCGTCGTCTACGACGACGGTAGGAGCTCTTAGAAGATCGACTGCTACCACTGGAACTTGATCGACTACTGGATGATGAACGCGAACGGGAACGTACACTGCGACTATCCTCGGAATCCGATCGATTACCAACACCACCACCTCGTTCCGGTGGGGGTTTGCTTCCCGTTCCGTCTCCTCGACGTTCTGTATTCCGGTTTCGAGGATCGGGAACTTCACGCTTCCGACGTCGGTAGTCATCTTCCTCTCGGAACCGTCTTCGAATTTGCCGATCCAAATCGTAGCGTCGATCTTCCAATCTATCAATCTCATCATCCAAGGCTTTGTTTTCACCACGCCTTCCGGCACGATTTTTCAAGTCAAGCAAACGTCGATCTAGGTCTTCCATTTCGTTTTCCTCCGATTGAAATCGACGCCGACTACTACCTCCTCCTCCTCTACCGTCATCCCATCGTCCTCGGTCATCTGGATGTCTGAATGATGGAGGTGGATCTGGTGGTCCATCGCGACGCCAATTATTCGTCCTGTGAAATTCGTCTTCTCCTGGTCCGGGTCCAAATCTTCCTTGTGTTCCATGTTGTTCAAGCCCTCCCTCTCGTGGATTTCTATGGGAGATTCCAGAATCACGTCTTCCTCGAGACTGTGGATGATGAGGAGGACCGAAGTGTCGTTCATCATGGTATGGTGGTGGTGGTAGCCCTCCATGCCGACTACGAGATAAGGGATCATCATCACGAGGTCGAGGATTTCCTCCTCGTGCAGGCATCTTTCGGTCTCGTTCGTTACGTTCGTTAGTGGAGGAATCCATTTTCCGTTTGCGATCGACTGGCTCTGCCTTGTCTTTGCGATCTTCCGTATCATGACTTGGGCTATTCGGAATCAAGATTGGCTCTACCGTCGACGCTTGAGCAGGTGGTGGTATCATATGACGAACTTCCGCAGCACGTCGATAAGCTTCATCGACATATCGATTCATGTCCGGATTCCGACCAGGACCAGCAGCAGGTGGTGGTGGTTGTGGGGGGGCAGCTTCCTCTCGACGAAGTTTCTGTTGAGCAATTTCCTTCTTTTTTTCTTCCAACAAAGTTCGGGGGATCCCAGACGTCCCTTCCTGTGCCTCTAACATTAAATTCCAAAGTTCCTTTGCAAAGTTTGCCGCCTCTTCTCCTAGAAAACCTACTAGATCCAATTGTGCCCTCTTTGGATCTGGCGTCGTACCGTCATTCGGAAGGAAGAGATTTACAGCTGTAGAGCATACTATCTCATCTTCAAAGCCCAGGATGGATGTAATTTTCTGCTCAATCCATTGAGTCAAGACTGGAGTACTGATCTTGCCAAGTTTCACTTTCTTCGAAAAGTTGGTTGGGAACTTGGTCGATTTTAAAGTCTTACTTCGTTCTCGCGCATCAGACACCGATGCCGTACCCTTAATCGATGGCATATGGTTCAGGTCCGTGGAGGAGGAACGGCACCAACAAGGTATCACGCCTTCTTCACCACCAGTTGGATCCTCTCGTGTCGGGGAAGGCAAGAGATACAGAAACACACGTATACCTGGATGAAGTTTTGAAAATGGGGGCTCCTCTGATACTTTGCCACTGTCACCGACGCGTTGCATCCATCCCTTCCACATCCTCGCCTGGATCCATTTTGGCAGACAGACTGTGGAGCGGCGGCCAGGCGACACTCACGATAGGTATGATATTAGGTATGCGGATTCACATCATATCTATGAGAAGTAACTATAGATGGGCTATCTTGGTTGCCTACCATCCCCTGGGCGTGAAGTCAAAAGATTATCTACTATAAACGTAACATGCAAAAGGATTCCACTAGCCAGGAAGGCTTCATCATCGGCAGCGTAGTGGACGGTATACCTCGGGCAGAAAAGATTGAATGAAGCTGCTCGTCTGAGAGAAACAACATTGAAAGGTGAAAGACTCGAGTGGATTATGAAGTTAATCATTTGTCCAGCCCGAGAACCGTTCAAATTGTTCAGTATGATATACCACAGAAGATACCCTTGAGAATTCCGGAAAAAAATAAGCCGTCAACAGGACCAAGTAACGCGAAGGAATAAAATCACGGAAAGATCTCGTCCATCTTCCCAATCCAGAGTAGTACCAACCAGAGAATTCCCACCATGATACTAAGGCTCGAAGAAAAGATACGAATTTGAAATTCCAGCTGTGTTCGCCTTCCGACACCTCCACTACACGAACCATAAAGGCATGCAAAACACCCCATCGTCAAGGTGGAGCTAAAACAGAAGCATGACAGGAATATCGTCGCCAGAATCCAGTTGTGCAGTTGTACGGCAGGAATCACAGCAAGGACGCCACCTGGTCCAGCCAATCCATGAATAAGACCAGAGCATATTGCTAGGCTACGTGTCGATAGCTGCCGACCAGCCTCCCATAATCGTACGAACCAATTGGAAGATTCTTTGTCGGGAGCGGTAGAGCCGTTTTCTTCTTCAGGGGCTGCCGACGAAGGATGTTGTCGAGACTCATCTGTCGTTGATTGCATCGATTTGTCCAACAAAAACTGAGACTCCCCCTTCGGATGATAAGAGTCAACAACGCTTGATTCATGCTTCTGAGGCCCAAGACCATTTTCAAGAATCTTCATCGATGCAGCCTCGGCTTCACAGCAATCAATGGTAACGTATCCGTCTCGCTTCTGGTATGCTCGCCGAAATCCATAAGCTCCAAGGAAGAGCATGAAGAACCCGACTAACGATGTGAAGAAATGGGACAGTGAATCAGGCATGTCAATCGTTTCCGAGACATCCTCATGTTCTGCAGAGTCCCGAACAATCAAGACTAAAGCAACCAAAAGTAATCCAGTGGAATGTCCCAGACCCCATCGAACACCCAAAATGAAAGAAGCACATGGATCTGATAGTGCACTGAGTGTTACGAGAGCAGCGAGATGATCAGGACCTGTCAAGACATGGACGACACCAAGACCCTTGAGAATGACAAGGAGAAAAAATGATTGTGAGAGAATATACGCAACTTGTGTTTTCTTTCTGTCTCATTTTCCAACTTACGAGTCCAGTGCTAATCAATGCGACTTCATTAGATCCAAGTGATATCATGTTGTGGACAGTGTAAGAGAGCTTTGATGAAAAAAAAGCGGTCGTAGTAGCAGGGTTTCATCAATGTATCCGTGTTGCCTCTTCGGTTTGTTTTTTTTCTTCTGCGAGTGGCTATCGGCGCAAAACCAAAGAGAAAAGCCTAGAACGATAAGTGAGACAGCATCAGTCGGCGCGCAAAAATGAGCCTATCGACATACATGGACCAATCAGAAAAAGGCCGTACTCACCGTGCTCGCGTTTACGTACGCACACGTGTCTTTCTGTCTTCATCATTACACGGGTTGGAAAAAATCCACGTTGTCGAGCCGCAGCTAGATTTCCGTGCGATATAATTGCCGTCATTTCGCTGTCAATGGTCATGGTCACTGTCACAGAGAATTTGTGACATCACACACAATAAGGGGGGTAAATGATAGAAGAGCTAATGGTCGAATCGCGACTCCGCAGCTACCGCACCTCAAAAATTCTATCGTTGCGAGGGCGCTAAAATTTCCTCTAGCGATGAATAGATTCGAACGACAGGTTCGATGGGTCTGCACCAAGCATTTGAGATAGACTAGGTAGAGATCCCGTCGAGGGGTGTAGAATGTCACAAGTAACGTTAGACGTAGTAAACATTGCAAAAAGACGTACTACGAAAGAGTAGGATGTGCTCACGTGTAGACTTCGCATGGCTATAGAAAGACTTTACGGAAAGACATCATCAAGCTTGCCCATTCCTAGTAATACAAGCCAGGTAATTCCCACCAGGATACTAAAGCTTGAAGAGAACAGATGAATCTGAAATTCAAGCTGTGTTCGCTTGCCGACCCCTCGACTACATGAGCCATAAAAGCATGCGAAACATCCCATCGTCACGGTAGAACTTAAACAGAAGCATGATAGGAATAGAGTTGCCAGAATCCAATTGTGGAGTTGAACAGCAGGAATCACAGCAAGGACGCCACCTGGTCCAGCCAATCCATGGATAACGCCGGCGAAGACTGCTAGACCACGTACCGACAGTCGACGACCTGAATCCATCCACCTCTTGAGACAATTCGATTCCTGTGTCGATGAAGATGTAGAATCCTTCCCTTCCAAGTCTAAAGATGATGAATGGGAATGTTGAACATTGTCATCTTTCAAGACTTTATCCGATCGCGATTCAGTGTCGTTGTGCAAATGTGCATCACGAAAACCTTCCTCATCCTTAAACCCATCTTCTTCTTCAACGTCCGTCGTCGCAAGTTGCGTCAAATGGTGAATGTCACAACAATCAATCCTTTCATGGCCTTCAAATTGATGTCGTTTTCGGTATGCACGACGGAGTCCATAAACTCCTAAAAAGAGCATAAAGAAACCGACCAATGATTCGAAGAAATGTGATAATGAATCAGGAACATCAATCGTTTCGGTGTCATCTCGTTCTGTCTTGGTGGAATCCCGAACAATCAAAACTAAAGCGACCAACAATAATCCAGTGGAATGTCCCAACCCCCATCGAACACCCAAAATGAAGGAAGTACATGGATCTGCTAAGGCACTTAATGTTGCAAGAGCAGAAAGATGATCAGGACCAGTCAAGACATGTACAACACCAAGACCCTGTTTTTTGTTGGGGGGGGGGAATG
>Ga0194115_10001439_pt1 | contig 30445 bp, 33 predicted proteins | sample TA2MahsurfametaG_3_FD_148656 | JGI IMG/M metagenome (GOLD analysis project Ga0194115, IMG submission 148656) | Freshwater microbial communities from Lake Tanganyika, Tanzania - TA2015002 Mahale S4 surface | ecosystem: Environmental > Aquatic > Freshwater > Lake | place: Tanzania: Lake... | reverse complement strand
TCTCCCCAACGATCGTGATTTCCTTTTTGTAGTCATCGTACACCATAGATGTCGCAAACGACGATCGTTCATCGCTTCCAATCTGGAACCCAAAGGGGACGAATGGTGTCGGGATTTGTTCTTCCATCGTTTAGCTGCTGAATGACAACACTGAGACAAGCTCTCAATTCAATCTTGAAATCACAGACTTGGGGAAGACGATGGGGCAGATGCGAACAAGCTTACTGGTTCCCACTAGGAAAGATTCGATTGGGAGCACACGTGTGTTCGTGTGTGTGCATGATATCTGAATTCGTCACCCATTGCGATTTCTCCTTTTTCATTTTTTCGTCGAGTAGACAAGATTTATCGTAAACGTTGTGTGGGAAGGGCAATCTTGTGGTCCATCGCGTGCCGGCACTTTATTCTAATTGTGACAATGGCATTCGTGATTCACACGTCACACCATCGGACGTTTTACATATGGACTTTTCGAATCGATATTCCATATGTATACATATGTATCTCAAATGGGTATATACCGTGAGTGGCAGTGCGAACCTCCGATTGATTTCTTCGACACAGACTGTCACAATCCAAAGGGCTACGTTTTTCGTTGCCGCTGGCGTGGTCTATTGTCACAATACAGTACTCTCTAGACTGAAGCTCTCGTCTCATCCATTACGAATCTTTCTTAGTTTCCATCATTTCTACCACGACAACAATCAAAGTATTTCTACGACAAAAGCAAAACTCTATGATTCGACAATTTCGCATACTTTCAAGTACTACTACATCGATCGTCCGACAAACAACAGGCTTTACAAGGACTTTGGGACGACGACATTTAGCAGTGGCATCCAAAAATGATGGTGGGATGTATATCATGAAGGCTGGTGTACCACTGATTCTGTTTTGTGGTTTAGGTGTCTGGGTAGTTGCAAATGGAATCGAAGGGAAGAATAAAGAACGAGATCTTTTTCAAGGAAGAATCAGCAAGTACGTGTTCCCCATCCAACGTCTCGTCGAAATACGTTTCGGCATTGCCTCTCGTCTCACTGGAAATTCATGAATCAATGCATTCTCTATCCATCCTTTTTTGGTTTTCTTTCGAGGTTAGGTCGGAACGGCAACATCTTTTGGAAAAAGAGCATGATGATATGATGGATAAGTTAACAAAGGTATCGAAACAAGACTTTGACAATACGAAACGGATAGAAAGACCAGAAGAAGTCTTGGCAAGAAGACGAAAAGAAAGAGAGGCTCGTAATGTTTGGTATAAGCGTGTATGGAGACGACTTAGGGGAGCAGAGGACGCCTAAAAAGGGGGCGCGCGAAAGGGATTATTTATATCGCTAGAGTCTATTCTTCATACCATATGACCAAAGTATTTTTCCTTTTTCATTTACCTACTTCTTTTTGGCCGTTGTAGTATTGTGCATAAAGACGACGATATCACCTTCTTGCATCGCATATTGTTTACCTTCTTGACGATACTTCCCTGCTTCCTTGACTTTGGCCATACTTGCTTCGCCCATATGTAGGGCCTTGAAATCCTCAAAGGCACAGACCTCTGCCTTAATGAAACCACGTTCAAAATCACTATGGATGACACCGGCAGCTTGTGGTGCCAAGGTCCCTGTCATAATCGTCCAGGCTCGGACCTCCTTCGGCCCTGCCGTATAGTAGGATTGTAAACATAATGCTTGCCGTCCGGCACGGATCAGTCGGGGGACCATGGATTTGACTTCTGCCTGTGGGCCCTTCAATCCGGCAGCGACTGCTTCTTCCGTGCAGGTTTGCAAAAAGGCTTTTCATACAGTGATGGATACTAACGTCAGTACAATCAATAGTGTCTTGTGACAGTGCCACCATTTTCCCAACAAATGATTTTGTTTCCGAACCTACCTTTTTGTTGTTCCTTGTTGTCCTTCAAGTCGAATAGGGCAACCTCAAATTCACATGAGACGGGGATGATTTGACCACCTCCATGTTCCTTTACCCATTGATTGATTTTCGGTAACCATTTACTTCCCTTTCGGATAAAGTTTTTCTGTGAAAGATTGACGACGTAGATTTGAGGTTTCGTCGTAATCATACCCCATTCCTTAATACACTCGACTTCCGCACCCGAAAATTCTCCAGTCTGAATGGGTGTATTACTTTCCAGTAATTTCAGACACTTATCATAGGCAAGTTGAAATTCATCGGATAATTTAAAGTTGGTAGCAGAACGGGATAGACCCTTTTCTTTTCGTACACGATTCATTTCATTCTCCATGACACCCGATAGAGTCGCCAAGTCCTTAGCACATAATTCTCCCTGAATTGTTTCTAAATCTCGAATAGGATCGACTGAATCATCGACGTGGACAACTTCTTCACTATCAAAGGCACGGATGAGATGATAGATCCCATCGACGGCTGCGATGTGACTTAAAAAGGCATTCCCAAGACCTGCACCCTCACTCGCCCCACGGATCAATCCGGCAATATCCGTCACCTTCAAGGCTGCGGGGACGATTGATGGAGGTTTCCAAACATCTGACAAATACTTGAAATTCTTATCCGGTACGATGCATTGGACGACATTCGGATCAATAGTACAAAAGGGCTACAAAATGGGTAGAGGAGAAAGGAAAAAGATGAGGCCAAACGATTTGTTCGGACGTGCCAATGGATGGGACAGTCCCGAAATACAGAGGATAAGGGTTGGGCTTACATAATTGGCAGCTTCGGCATGTGTTGCACCCGCCAACATATTGGTCAACGTAGATTTTCCTACATTCGGCAGTCCGACTAACAGAAAAAGATTCACAAAAAGAGAACCAAGTTTTTTCGTTTTTTGAGACTTTTGTCGACAAGTGAAACAAGAAAGATCTCTGTCCATCCGCGAACATTTTGCCAAAGGAAAACGAAAAACAAAAAGGCTCCAGATATCCCAACAGATGCGCTATTTCATCACCATCAATAGTAGTCGGAACAAACAAAAACAAACAGAAAACGTACCAAATCCCATTGTCAATGTGTTCTTCACTCGGCCGAAACGAGCTGCACGCATAGCACCGAGATCATCGCCATCTTGATTCTTCTTCTTCGGAGGCATGATTGTTGACTATGAGACCTGACAGATTTATAGCTGAAAACCCAATAAAGGAGACGTCACACTGAGGAACCCTCTGCAACCGCTTTTTCAAGCTTTTTGTCATGGTCGACTTCTTCCTCTCGGATATCGGAGATCTCCAACCACCGTCCACCACACAAAAAATTCTTGGACCAAATGGAAGCCTATGTATGTTAGTATCTACAATACTGGGGGATGAAATATATATTGTCCTATATACGTAGTAGGGTTGGAGACCGAGAACGTGCCATGAAAGAATATACAGTGATCAATATTGAAATGCAGGTCATCGTGAGAATCGGTTCCGTATCTTCGCGCCTCCTTCCTCCACGAAACCGCAATCGTCACGAAATCGGTGGGGCGGCATCATTGCTTTTTTTTCCTTGCCTTCCATCGCATTGTCCATTCTTGGTATCCATAAAGATTTTTTTGGTTGAAAATAGACAACAAGACAATGGATATCCCCGCTGACCCTAAAATTATCGATCTCCTTAAGGCTCGAGAAGAAGGATCGAAACCCTTTGTTTCCATAGAGTTTTTCCCTCCCCGTTCAGCCGATGGAGTCACGGTACGTCGTCGTCTGAGATCGTCGTCGGATTTCGGTCCATCGACGACTCATTCATCGTTCATTGTTTTCTAATGTTACTTTCTGGTGCATATGCACTACGTAGAACCTATACGCTCGGATGGAGCGTATGAAGAAGTCGATTAGTCCTCTCTTTACCGATATGACATGGGGAGCTGGTGGAAGTACGGCTGACTTGACGATGGATTTAGCCACACATGCACATAAAACTGGTCACGTTGCGAATATGCATTTGACATGTACGAATATGGAAAAGGATGGTGATCCAAAGAAGGCTGTCCATGATGCGTTGGAAACGGCGAAGACGAATGGGATCCGTAACATCGTCGCCCTACGAGGTGATCCCCCCCATGGACAGGATGAATGGAAGGCAGCCGAGGGTGGATTTACCTGTGCATTAGATCTTGTTGTTTATATCCGTGAACATTTTGGTGAAACCTTTGGTATCTCCGTCGCCGGTTATCCAGAGGGCCATCCGAATGCTATTTCTGAAATTGAAGACCCCGAATCGATGACGGAAACTGAAAAGGGTCGTAGTTCGACCTTTGATGGGAAGGTCTACACCTGCAAGGATGAGGATTACAAGAAGGAAATGGATTACTTGAAGAAAAAGATTGATGCTGGTGCTGGTGAGTCCCCAACCTGTGTCCGATGAAATTGGATGCATACTTTTTTTATGGCAACTTTTGATTCTCACTACGATTCTCTACACTACCCGAATTTCAAAGACTTTATCATTACGCAAATGTTTTTCGATACCAAGGCGTTTGCTACCTTCGTAGAGGATTGTCGGAAATGGGATATTACCTGTCCAGTCGTTCCTGGTCTGATGTGTATCAATGCGTATGGAGGTTTCTGCAAAATGACTAAATTCTGCAAAACTCGTGTCCCCACGGATCTTCAAGCAAAGATGGATTCATTGAAGGATGATGCTGATGCTATTAAGGCATTTGGAGTCGAGTATGGGATTCAAATGTGCAAAGATTTGACACCCATTGTTGATGTCTTGCACTTTTATACATTGAACCTTGAAAAGGTGACCTTTGGAATCCTGGAGGGTCTTGGCTACGAAGTAAAGTCTTCTGCAGATGAAACGGATGCGGCATCGATGGTCGCGAAGGGAAGTGCATGGGCAAGAGTCGGTGACACAGTCCAAACGAGTAAGGGCAATGGTATCGTACAAGAGATTGAAAAGGATGGTTCTGCTCTTGTCCTCATTGAGGGGATGGAGCCGTTAACGTTCAAGAAGGACGAGTATACCAAGGTCTTTTAAATGCGTTAAATGCTCTCTATTGACCCATTTTTACAAGACTTTTGCTTGTGAAGGCTATGCACTAGAGTTGATTCTAAAGTTGACTTCATCATGTGTGTTTGTGGATCGTTTTTTGGACAAAACACCTACCGTATGTATGAAGATGTGCTCTTGTCGTACTGTACTACTGCCGTCAGTTTCGATGTCCAAATGCAAGAACATACACAGTTCAAAATTTTCGCCAGGTGGGAGGAAATTCACAGCTGCTCCTTTGTCTTCTGGGTCGACAAAAAAAATGAGAAACTACGTCAATGGTACATGCACTACTACCGGCAGCATTATATGTTGTCTGGGGTGTCACAACTCACTGTCACAGTCCAACAATCCGTAGCTCGGAGTATCTGAAAAGTAGTGACACTCCTGGCTCGTGGATTCCCTTTGGGCGGGGGGGGGAGGGCATCGTTTTCGACGAACCAAACGTTCATTTTGTACGGAGACAAGATCCAAAACTTTTCACCCCGAAGATACATATATCCCCCGAATTATTTTGTTGGATTCACGGTCGTTTCTGGACCATCCGAATGTCCCCAGGGGATATGTGAAGCTTCGCAGTTTCAAAAAAAATCTATCTTGCCCGGAGGGGGAGGATATCGGCACGGATCAAGACGAACCTGCCACACGGACTACTCATAAAAAAGAATACCCCCCATCGTGTTTCCTTTTCCCCGAAGGTTCTTTTAAACACGTAACTTTTGGGTATCCCTTATTAGAACTCTCGGGTAAAGAACAAGACTATACTATACAATATCCATATCTAACGATGAAACTTTCGTTTGCAAACTTTGTCTTGTCCACCACCTTCATTTTGGCATCTACTCTTATCGGACAGGCCATTGCTCACGACGGTGAACATAAATTTGACTATGAATGGAAGACTCTTGATGTTACTCTCCCCAAAAGTCTTTCCGACCATACTGCTACTGTAGCATCGGATGGTCTCATCTACATTGCCGGTGGATGTGGTAAGTCGGTTATTTTCCTCTCTTCTTTCGTTGTCGGATGTCCAATCTTCTCTTCGAGGATGTACACATAGGCTCACTCACTCACCACGCACCGCCACTTTTGTGCTCTGCGAATTTAGATGCCCTAAATGGAAACGAGTGGTTTTCACTTGACGATGGTGGCTTCTTCTCTTGTGGCTCCGTTTCCGACGGTTTTTATTCTTTTGACCCCGTCTCCCGTGAGTTCACCGAGCTTGCCGATCTTCCCAGAAAACGTTACCGTCACTCTAGCGCTTCTGTCGGCAGCCAGGTCTGGCTAGTTGGCGGCCGCGATGGATATGATTTGATGATCGAGAAAATCGATGTCTACGATATCAATGATAAATCTTGGACCAGCGCCGCTTTGCCGAAAAGATTTCAAGTCTCAGACCACACTGGTTTCGCTCAAGAACCCTCGTCTGTATTCATCGTGGGTGGTTACAACGAAACCTACTTCGCAAAGCCAACTGTGGCTCGAATCGACACCACTACTTTGGGAACTGACTCCCTAACAATCGAGCGGGTGGCTGATTTGAATACTGCTCGAGGTGATATCATCGGGACTGTTTCCGCAGACGGCGAATCTGCCTATATCGTCGGTGGTTTCACACACACTAACGGCTTCTGTGCCCCCCTGGGATCGGGTGAGGAATACTCGTTCGCTGACGATTCATGGACTGAAATGCCCGATCTTGTCAATGAACGTGGTGAAGTTGTGTTGGTGGAAATGGACGACCACCTCTACGCTCTGGGCGGCGAACGTCAGATTGAGGGCATCTGTACTGAAGAGTCGGCAGCAATCGATCCCGGTGAGAAGACTGTAGGAACAGATGAAGTCGAAATTTATGACCACACTGCCAATCTATGGATGATTGTCTCCGGTTTCCCCAATCATAAATTTCGTTTTGCTGCAGCCACCGGAAGTGACGGATTCATTTACGCCTTTGGTGGACAGACCGCCTTTAATCTCGACTGCCAGTGCTTCAAGACCACATCGGATGTACAAATCTTTGGTGATCACGACGCTGTTGATGCTATCACCCCATCCACCACCCCATCCACCACCCCATCCACTGCTGGACCGAACGCGGCCCTTTCCTTTTTGACTATTGTCACCATGATGGGTGCTATGTTGTTCCATGGCACCCTCTAAGAAGTTCATGTTTGATATCTTGTCAATGAATGCAGCTCAGTTAAGTACGCGAGCTTGAGGGGAAAGGTCCGAAAACCTTCTTACAGTTAATACCAAAATATTATTTTTATTTTTACGTTGATTCTAGTAGGGGGAGCGTTAGATCGCGATATCGCCCAAATGCAAGTCTAGTTAGTAACTAGGATACCATAACACGGCAGGTACTCCAACCTCATTAGTAGCGAAAGACTAGATGCAACTATTTCTTCTTTTTCGATCTAGATCCAGCACCTTTCTTTGGTGGACCCTTTCCTTTTCTTCTTCGTTGCATTAATTTCAAACGACGATATTCCTCTTGTTCTGTTTCCCAACCATCATGGACCTTACATAAAAAACGACCAAAACGTCGAAGAAAACAAAAAGTACAAGATGTGTGAGGGGGCGAGGAATGTAAACGGTCGTAGCAGATCCACTCCCTCAACCGCAGTAATAATACGAACCTTTCGAGCGTATGTATTTATAGATTCAGGATAATATTTTTCCAGATACGGTCCTGTAAAGGATACCTTAGCCTTCTGGTGTCCAGTTTGTATATTAAGTTGTGGAAGATGACCAAAGATGTCTTGTCGGATTGCTTCTGCACCTCGTTTCAATATGGTTGAATTCTGTACCAACCGTTTGATGGCTAACGACGACGTTGCCATGATGATGATGATGATCCAGACGACGACAACAACGGAGGAGAGGGGGAGGAGAGGCTTTGGGTCTTACTCCTCTCCCGTAATGGTCGGAAAGTGAAACTTGGCTCGGTGGGAAAGCTCCTCGTACTTCACCACTGAATGCATTTCCTTTTACAAAACAGCCTGGATTCGTCCTGTCTTCACACATCCACCGCTCATTTTGTTTTGTCGTCGTAACATTTTGTTTTCTCGAGAGATATCTACCCCCTTTTATTTTTATATTTTTCTTCTGTCAGTACGAGTTCTGATAATGAAATCCCCCCAATATTTGGGACTTCAGCGTCAGATGAATATAAGAGATTCCCACGCCACAGTGTGTGTCAGATGGGGTGACCTGGTAGATAGGTACGATACATAGAAAGGACTGAGACCCATGTTTGAAAATCACTGGTGGACGCACACCTGTTCGAAGAATATATCGTTTTCTGGAACATGACTCACTGTCCATCTCGCGTCCTCAATCACAACAGCAACATCGCTCAATACCTCCCTTATATGTATTGTGTAACAACATTGCCAGTCTCCTTTACCCGACGATTTTCCGTCTCCCGATTCAGATCATCAATATGACAAAACAGCATCAATTTTATTCTCGACCACCAGGATTACCACCACCATCCAAGACGAAATTCCAACCAACCCATTCGATTGATTTGCATGGATATCGGAAATCAGAGGGAATCAAAGCGTTGACATCTTTCCTTGATCAAGTTGTTTCGAAAAATAATAATATTACTTCTTCCAAAAGATGTCGAACACAACCTGGTAGTAGAAATGGGGGGGACATTTGGGTCTGTGTCATTACAGGGAGTGGAGCCCATAGTCCTGAGGGACCGGTATTACGTGATGCGATAAAGAATTTACTTGACAAACGACAGATGGAATATGTCATTAATCGAGGAAAGGGTTCCTTCAACGTGAATGCAACATCTGGAATTACCTTCTATGAGCCTCAAGCTCCGATAGATTCAAAAGTCATATTGAAACCAACCCCCGATAAGATTCCAGCCTTACCAAAAGGTCCAAGGGTTCATGATCCCAGTTCTTCTACACGTTACGATGATGACGATGATGTTGACGGAAATCCGACACTTCAAGAGGTGGCAGCTATTGATAAGGCTATAGCTGAAAGTCGTGCAGAACAATTGATCGTCGTCAGTCAAGAACAGAAGGAACAAAGTATGTTAAAGCGTGCCGCTTCTATGTCACTCTTAGACCTACGTCGTGAAAAGGAGGAAGAAAATGAGATGATGAAACGTGCTGTTTCTATGTCTCTTATAGAATGTAATTGGAATGAGACAACAAATCCAGATGAAGATCTTCAGAGAGCATTGGAGTTATCTCAAATCGATTATGAACCAGTAGATGAAGACCTTCAACTTGTATTGGAATTGTCACGAAATATAATATGAAAAGGCCTCATGTAACCAAAGACGCTCGCCCTTCCTTATCTTCCGAGAAAGGAAGCACGGATGTATGGTATGCACTCTGTACGTTGTGGTACAGAAACATGCCCATCCTTCAATTCCCTTCGGATGCCTTTTCATGACCCTATGTGCTATCATGCATCGATCATGGAATCGATGTCAACGCACGATGGTTAAAAAACAATGTGAGATTGAGATACTGATTGATAGCTCTACACATTATCAAGAAAGGTAAATGATGCCGATATTGGCACAATAATATAGGGATATATGTAGTATATATACCCTAAGCAAGTTTGGCATCAAAGGATGCCTTGTCGGGGTAGATTTTCTTAAAGGCTTCGGCAAGTTCTTCCACACTTCTAGCTTCTGGAGTCTTTTCTCGGACAGGTTCCATAAGCTCTGCAAACTTCGCAAGACTCTTTGATGAGATATCCTTTGCATCTGTACCGGGTGAAAGACGTTCAATGGCCGACGCGACCATCTTTGCTTCCTTTTGGATACCGAATAGTCTATCTACCTTATCAGGACCGAATTCAGTCCCGACGACACGGACAGCATCCCAATAGGCCTTCTCACCCTTCTCCAAACGGACTTGATCAGCATGGGTCCACATGGCAAGATCCTCCTTCGTCCTTGGTGCACCCTTTGGATGTTGATTCTTTTCAATCCGATACATGACCTGTGCTGCCTCAATCGTCTTTAGGTTTTCCATCGGTTCATTAATGACCGCCGCCGCCTTATCCTTCCCGAGTTTTTCTTCCAATTCCTTCACATATTCATTGTAGTGAGCGATCCCAATTTGGAGCCGTGCCTTGTTCGTTACATCGACATTGTGCTTTGCCATGCATTGCATGAGATCCAATTGTAGACCTTTGCATTTCTATATAAGAGGGTTTCATTTTTTTTCAAAACATGAGATACATATCCTGACCTACTTCATCACAAGGGACCTTAGTTCAAGACAAGCACGAAGAAAAATTTGGCCTACCTCTTTTGTTGCTCCTTTGACACAATCTCTCAAGCTCAAAATATCTGACTTGCAGGGAATTGAATCATCGACGTTCGCCTCGCTCGTAATGAGGCTAGCCACGTGCGACAATAAACTGTTGAACGCCATGATTTTCCAACTACAAACCACAGAACTAGAAGTCACAAACCCACTTTTGGACAAAAAGGAATCTTGTGACAGACTCCTTTACGCAGCGTGAAAGGTAAGTCTAATTCTGAGTCTGAGTTTGTTGGCCAGTGAAAGTACGGAAGTCGTCGGCAATTTCGATGATGCCGTCTGTAGGAATCCTACGAGGTTCACGTAGACTTTCCTCTCTTCAAGTCGTCTTGTGTATCATACGTCTTTTTGTCGAGCCGTCGCCGGACAGACAATTACGCCACCCAAATCGAAAGCGATGAAAGGTACCGTATATAGGTAATGGTACGTATATGGGGTCAATTTGGTCACATTCACATTTGACTGTGAGGTTGGACCATGTCGCCGAAGCAAAGCCGGAGGCTACAATCATCATAAATCTAAAAATCCTACATTCCACTCGCACTCTCCTAGGTGTAGACTATGTAGTCTAAGCTCCGTAGATGGGGTGCGGATGTCAATGGATGGAGGGTACGACACAATCATTTGACTACCTCGTACGTTCTACTCGTAGTCTGTGGGGCATAGTGCATGTAGTTTAGACGCTGCAACCGATGCAAATATGGCTAGCTTTGGAGGCGGTCTCAACCATACGTCTGATTCGTACAATTAAGTCATACTCCTCAACGTAAAGTAGTCAAAGTTTAGCCCTCTGCAACTGTTGTGAAGATGTTCATCGACGTATTGACTTTTCCCGTGGTTGCATGATTCCCATGCACACGGAGATGTACTTGTTTTCTACGTTTCACTCCCGCATGCATTGCACAAAGATATCGAAATCCATAGGCACGTAGCGAATACCAACTAGTAGAAAGACATCACTTGTATCAAGCGTAAATTTATATTTATCCCCGGCGACGTCCGGTAGAGCAGGTGTGTTGTCCTCGGACTCTGACATTCCACCAGTGGCGAAGACCACGGTGAGCACGAATCTTCTTCAGACGTTCAATGTCATCACGAAGCTTCGCATCCACATTTTGAGCAAAGACTTGGTTGTACTTTCCAGTCTTGAAATCCTTCTGTCTGTTCAAGAACCAAAGGGGGATCTTAAATTGGCGTGGGTTGGAGATAATCGCTACAAGCTTTTCAATTTCATCTGCTGTAAGTTCTCCAGCTCGCTTGTTCACATCGATTTCAGCCTTTTTGCAGATCAGGTCAGTGAATCGGCGTCCAAGACCCTTAATTTTCGTAAGGCCGAAAACTACATTTCGTTTTCCCTCCACGTTAGTATTGAGAATACGAAGAATGTGCTGAAATTCAGCTCCTTGCATCAAAGAAGAAGACCTGCACGTAAAGAAAGAAAAATAACGTGAGTGAGGCATGTTTCATCGGAACATACCGAAACGATAGTATTCATCACTAGGCTTTAGCATAGGCCGAAATCCGCGGCATCACCACGAAGAGCCAAGCTATGAAAATTCCCATAATCGGTCCCCTACAGGAATAAAGCAAACACGACGCCACTACAAATGATGATTTGAATGCTACTCACATGATGGATAGCTTTTGGTAATGATTAGGTTCGACAGCAAGTATCGCACAATTAGGAAAGGCCTACAAGGGGAGTCGTCGTCGATGTACGCTGGGAGGGGGATTGGGACTATGCCGCGACGAACGGCGGTAGGAATGATGGTTTACCGATTACTAAAACGTTTGAATCAAAGGAGTCCAAAATCTCCAGATATATAGGTAGCTATGTTATAGACCTACGATTCCATGTCTTCTTCAATCGCGTTTTCCTCCTGACTTCCGATGACGTGTTGATTCGGTTTCGCTCACATTTTCGGAGAAGCATTCGGGGCGGAATTCCATGGTGATGACGCGCCTTGACAGGGGTTCGTGCCTTTATCAACCACAACAATTCCCGTATGACCCTTTCACCCCATGAATTGCCTTGGTTGTGGAATAAAGAGTAGACTTTCGTAGACATCATTGGTGATGTTCGTACGGGGGTGAACTCTTGATACAATACTTCGTGATTCTCTCAGCTTTCTTCGTAGAGTGTTCCTCGGGCCTCGGAGAGCCGATAATTGTCCCTTCCCCCCCAAAAAATCGACTCCGCTACGAACCATAGACCAGATCGGTAGTGACGCGCTGATTTTGATACCGTGCTGAATAAAACAGTCGTGATGAAATACGCACTGATATTGCTCTTTCTGTCGGAGTAGAGTCATGGATAGTCCCAGCCTGTTCGGATTTCCGAAGTGATGCGTCTCCCAGATTCAGCGTATTGCTGATTTCTCTTTCTAATCGTGAGAGACTACGGATGCGACTTGTCAAATATCGTCGGAACACCTCCATTGTTTGGGTCCAAACTTCTTTTGTACTCGCTTCCATTCCGATGTCTTGGGTGAGATGCATGATGATTGAATCTCGGATGAACCAAGATTCGCAAGAGCAAGATTTTGCATATTCTGGAGGTTGTGACCCACGCTGTGGCTCTTTTCTCATCGTACCATTGGCTCTCAGTAAATGCGTAAGGCTGGATGAAGGCATCGTCAAATGGTGACGTTTGCTTTGACGGTTCAACTCCACATGGGGGCTCCGACATAGAAGCTATTGAAATGTACAAGGTTTGGGAAGGCCCCCTCTAGATGGTGGAGTTTGCTTGGCGGGTCCATCGCTAAAGGGGATTCCGGCAGAGAAAGCTCTTAAGCAGATGGACCCTTCATCATATGTTCCTCCAATTGCTGCACTTCCTTTTAATGCTTGTGCAACGATCCTGCGAGGCCGTCACACGTTGGACGTCAAGTCAAGCTTATCCTTGGTTCTATCTTGAAAAGGTGCGACCAAGCAAAAATATGCACACGCTAGTACGTCTTAATAAGGTGCTGTTAGGTACTGCTATGCCGAAGCGAATCTCATTCAGTGTTGTCCTTTCTTTTGCTGATGTAATGCCCCAGATCCGTATCAACTGCTCTGCAGGTTGCAAGGGCTTAATTCCCCACTGGGTCGATACAAAGGCTGTTGTTACCCTTCTGTGCGAGGAAGCTAGCGTTTGATGTGTCGGTATCGCCCCCGTTGCAGTAAGTCAAATGGGGGTATTGATGACGATTGAATTTATGGAGCGCAATAGATTATCCTTGTCGGGATATGAGTACGGTCGTGGTAGAGTATTCGTCGCGCGAGGACCGGCAACAAGACTTCCCGGTTGGGACAAGACAGGTGGGACTTCTTCCATGTGATCGAGATATCGAAATGGAAGACCTTCGAAGAAGAGCAGGTCACCACCCTGAACGTCTTCAGGTGGAAGTACTGACATGGTATGAATCACTTGAGGGGGACCAGTGGGTGGAGCTACCGGTGCCTGAGCGTCTCGAATCATATCTACCAGTGATTCTGGCTTGTCCTTGAGGGGATTCTTCTTTGTCGGTCGAATGCTCTTCTTCGGTGTCGTTTTTTCTTGGGGTGCTGACTTAGACACACTTGGTCTTCGTTTCTGCTGACGATCTTCTTTTGAATTTTGCGAAGAGCTCGGTCCAGAAGAAAAGCTCTTCTCAGCATTCCTTAAGCGCTTCTCCCAATCAGGAAGATAAAAGTTCGGCTCTTCTTCCGGCGTGAGTGATCTTCGTACCTTCGTACCCTTGATTTTTTGTCTAACCATGTTTCGGCACAAGTCTCTTTCCCCACGGACGAACCAACGATGGAAGTAGCTACCCTTGTCTTGTCCGTGGCTGAGTCTGTTGAAACCGTATAAGTTGAGCTGCCTTTGAAATGAAGCGTACTATAACGATGCCATGGGGTGTGGAAAAAGTTGAGGTACATATTTCAAAACAACAATCAGCTACAGAGTGCGAAAATAAAAACACCGCTCACCTTGGTTTGATTAAAATGAGTTGGCATGATTATGGAAACAAATTGCTTAGGATCGTGAACAACAAACGCTCGACCGTGGGGCTGCCACTGTACAATCGAGTGGTCCCCATCTCTGTCCATAGCGTCTAACATGTTATGAAGCTTCCATGGAAAGGGAACCGTAACTCCTCCTTTCGCGATGGATTTATCGTATTCATCTTGCTCGCTGGCGCTTACGCTATTGCTGGAAGACCAATCCATCGTGGAATCGTTCGCAAATTCTGTATGGGCAGGAACCATCATCGTATTCAACACTGGCCTTTGGATTCAATATGTGGGCTAGAATGCTTGTTATCGATTTCTTCTATGCTCCTGGTCGACCTCAGAGGATACCCTTTGTGGTTTCGGTAGAATGCTTTCTCTCAGTCTTATCGCTGTCCTTTTTTTCGAAGTGGAAAATCACTCATCTCAAGTGCACGTAGCGGTATCCAACGTGCATACTCTCTGGAGCAGCTGCCTTTGGAGTCGACCAGCTTGTATGACACCACGTGAGTGCTGGAGAACAAGGGATCATTAGCCAATCCAAAAGCCAATAAATAGTGGTTCAAGAGCGGTGTCACGAACTTATTCTTCGCCAATGGCTTGTCCAATCAAATAGGGCCTTACCTTGACACGAAGGTTGAGCTTGCGTGCTCTATCACTGTGATTGATACACATCATGCATTTTATCCGTGTACCGGAACTTTGCGTTTCGGGAGAGACAGGATAGCCGTTATCTTGAAAGCGGGCTTTTTTCCCTTGGCAGCCCGGAAAATTCCGTGGCGTCGCGATCCTGTTTAATTCCAACGGAATCTTGAAGTTTCACCGATACGCTAGAGTTTGCTGAGGGACTTCCCTGTTTGTCCTCTAGGGAAAGGCACTCGAATGACTAAGTCGTATCCCAGTTGATCGATGCACTAACTTGTAAGCATGATTCCGATATCCACATCTATGTTTCTGTGGGATCTCATGAGACATCAATAGCGCATCATTCCAGGATTGGCTCCTCACGTAGGTTCCAAAAGACAGAATCTCGATAACAAGAAGCTATTACTTTCAATGTATCATCTCCTGGTAAAGCCCAAATGGGGTACCTTACCAAGTTGTTGATGCGGTCACTAGTAGCATCAAGTCATTGTTTTCTTGATTGTCCCCTCAAGAGATTCGTAACTGTAAGTTTTCGGAGGGTCGACTCCGTCCACAAAAAATAGGCCTATTTCTGTTCTCAAACGTCACCAATAAGAGCGCAGTTCGCCACTTGCGAGTTGCGACGACGTCGCTTTCCCTTTTGAATTGTTTCGTCACGGCACACCATACCACGACGCATTCTCATACAATATCTTGATACAACGGACGAACAGGTCATTTCGAGTCTCTCTGCACAACCATGAAGTCGTCGATCGCCACCCTTTTGATGATCCCCGCGCTTGCGGCTGCCTTTGTCCCAACTCAGCCTCGTGCGTTCGTTTCGTCCTTGAATGCCGCTACCGCTGCGAAAAGCAAGGAAGAAGATCTGGAACTGACAAGACTAGTCATCGCGAGGTTCGCTGGTGATATCCCCGAAGAGCCTGCCGCGGAAGAGGCACCGGTTGTGGAGGAGGCACCTGCTGAAGAATAAACAGAGAAGTGCAAGGCCGGGGTGTTTTTGCTACCGAGATATCTTATGAGATCGGGATGACACCATGGATTGGCTTTGGTGTACAGTGCGCTTGATGGATGTGGGTTCGAAAGAAAATAGGATCGTCATGGACTAATGACGCCTTTCATTTGGAGCTAGGGTCTGCTAATGAATCATAGAGAATTCTGAAAATTCCCTTCCAGTGGTCATAGAGACGTAGTCGTGTCACGAAGTCGGAATAGTGTCGCCGCGTCCATCTGTACCGCTCCCTTCAAATGGTCAGCTGCGATTGGGACGGCAGTTTCAAGTAGTTTAAGTCAATGCTGTTTAGTTGAAATGCAATTCCCTCTATTTGTGAAGTCACACGGATGAATCAATTTTTTACCGCGAGAAAGAGCCGTTGACAATCCGGTTTCGTACCGTAGGTACGGTATGCATGGTCATAAGTATAGTAAACAACACGAGTGTTCACTGTCATCCTGTGACAGTGAATGTAGAGAATACCAAGACCGTAAAGAGCGGATGAGAGATCATCGGACTTCTCTGAGACTAATCAAAGCTCAACTTTTCAATCGAAAGTAGCTGTATGATAAAGAGCAATACCGGAAATTGACAGGGCGTGTTTGATAGCCTTTACTTCCAGGGACAGACGACAACGAAATACAATGTCCTTTTCCTTCAATTTCTTGCCGTCGGAAGGAAATCAAGTCGAACCATCTCATGGGGACCAATCCAGTGAGGACGAAGTGAAGAATGTTGAAGCCTCGAAGCCATTTGTTTGGTTGAACGACACATTTTCTGATTTTCTTCGGTTGTCCTCGTCAACTCCAACCGGACACAATTTGATCGCACTTCACGATGCCGACGACAAATCGTCAGTCGGAAGACAATATCTTGCTCATGTCAGCGAACGATCCAGGGCTGTCATGTATCAGAAAACCGACCTTGTACCACGAGAATACGAAGGTGGCGACGTCGTCTGGGAATGCAGCCTCGATTTATGCCGATATTTGTATCGTAACAACATCAAAGTACGAGGCTATGTTCTCGAACTAGGTTGCGGTCATGGCCTACCGGGGTGTTGGGTTCTCGGCGACGCGAGAAGAGAAGCGGATGCATGTATGACGTCAGTTTGCTTTACAGACTACAATCAATTTGTTCTCGAAGCCACCATCGAGAATATTGTACTCAACATGCCAACGGAGGAACGAGTAGCAGCACCCTCTCGCCTCGCCGAATGGCTTGCCGAACATACTGCGTTGGGGGCTGGAGACTGGAATCAACTTTCGAGGATACTTCAGCTCTCTGCGTCAGGTGCGAACAGTAACCCTTTACCGCCCGGACTTCCATCAGACGGCCTTTTTCACTGTATCCTGGCATCCGAGACGACGTATTCCGCAGAGGCTGCAGCTGAAACCGCTCGTTTCGTCATAAATCACTTGAAGGACGATGGCGTTGCGTATATTGCAACAAAACGATACTATTTTGGTGTAGGAGGCGGTTCGGAAGCCTTTAGGGAAGGAATGGAAAGATATGCAAGTGGAGAAGGCGTCTTCAAAATAGATACTGTCGAGATCCACGATAATGGGAAGGGCAACATCCGTGAAATCGTTCGGGTTCACAGGGAATCAGTATGATGATCTACATCTTTAGTCAAAGTCCAGGAGGCGCAGTGGATCGGATCGCCAACAAAGCCGTGCCATGCCTTCCACAGTTCCGCCTTCGGCCATCGCCGCCTGTTCCAAACGCTCCGTCAACGAACGCTCAAGCTCCATCATTTGCTCCGCCGACAAGGAGAAATCGAATATTGCGGCGTTTTCTGTCAGTCTTTGAGCGTTGGATGTTTTGGGTACTACGGCCATGTTTTTCTCGAGTGCCCATCGCAACAGTACCTGTGCAGGTGTACGATTCACTTGGTTCGCCAAGGAGACGACAGGCGGAGCGTTCAATAGTTTCGTTACTGGTGGCGTACCTTTTGTGAGTGGGTATAACTTTTGCCAGAAGTTTTTCCCAGCGTCTTGACCACCCAGGGATGCATATGCTTGTACAACAATCCCTTCCTTGGCACAGTAGTCCAGTAGTTCAGTCTGCGGGAACAAAGGATGGCACTCGATTTGATTCACTGCTGGGGGCCAAACGACGGCAGTCTGCTTGAGGCGTTCTAGATGAGAAATGGAAAAGTTTGATACTCCGATGGACCTGACTTTTCCATCTTGGAGTGCTTTTTCCATGGCGCGCCAGGTGTCAGCTCGAAGCGTAGGTAGATCTTCCGGAGAATGGACAGCATAGTGCCAAGCTCCATGTTCCTCGATGGCGTCCTTTCGACGATTCATCGTAGACCAAGCAGGACCAGGCCAGTGGATTAGCCAGCTATCAATGTAATCCAGTTGAAGTCGTTTGAGGCTTAAGTTCAAGCATTCTAAGGTTGGCTCATATCCATGATACTTTCTCCATTGCCTCGATTGTATCACCAGTTCGTGTCGTTCCACAATTCCTTGCTGTAGGGCATCCTGTATCGCCAGTCCGACTTGACGCTCTGTCGTTTCACCGCCATAGATAAAGGCTGTATCGATGCATCGGTAACCCTGTTGAATGGCTTGAACTATAGATTCTCGTCCAGTCGTCTTACCAAGTTTGTAGGTTCCGAAACTAACCCAGGGTAGTATCACATTGGGGTTGCTATTGGCGAGGAGAACTCCATCTGTCAACGACTTTGCTTCCTTGGCGGTGGTTGCTGTCGCTTCTGGTGCTGTTGCTTCTGAGGAATATATCATAGTGGGGGTTGCTTCCGAGGAAGATATCCCGTTTGGGGTAGCTTCTGACGAGGATATCACAGTGAGGGTTGCTTCTGAGGAAGATATCATAGTGGGGGTTGCTTCTGAGGAAGATACCATAGTGGGGGTTGCTTCTGAGGAAGATATCATAGTGGGGGTTGCGTCTGAGGAAGATATCATAGTGGGTGTTGCTTCTGATGAAGGTATCATAGTGGGGGTAGCTTCGGTCTTGCGCCGTTTGGTACGAGTACGCATGAAGATGGTTTGTTAAGACCGAAGAAGAGAAAACGGAACGGCAAACGCAGCGTGACTAACACTAATGGCTAGCGACGGTTCAACGATCAAGACTTCCAACAAGAAGCAAGAAGCGAGAGAAATACAAGTTGTCTGCATGAAGATTCGTGCCTGAATGTCGAAGCAGGATTCTGGTTCTATCGGTGTAAGCATCAGCCTAAGGTCGTGGTCCCAATAATGGATGCAGACGGGGGGCGGGCGTACACCAAAATTGTCGAAGGAACGACCCGTCGGTGACATACTGGTAGGTATGTACCTGAACAATCGTAAATCGTGGATGATATATGCCCTCGATCAAAAGATCGCGTTTGGGATTGCGAACCGATGCGCCGGTTGTGTTCCACCGGGGGGGGGTATGGTAGTCATTTTGACGTTCACGAAAAACCGAGTTCTCACTATTGTACCGTTTCATAGCACGAGAGCGCTTGGAACGTTGACTCTTTCTTTTGACACACAAAAAAGAGAAGGCTCAGTCAACACAGACCCAAATCTTCAAACACCATGATCTTTCGCAAGGCTGCTTTGGAGGCCATCCGGGCCCAAGGTCGTCGAGGAGGATCTTCTGCCGTCATGGCAAGACCTCGTAGCCTGGTCACGGCGAGAGGACAGCGAGTTCTGTCCACAACGGCCTCTTCCTTTGCCAACCGTTTGTCGCCTAACAACAACGCTGATCAGAGACGATTGTCTTCAACTCATGTCGGGACCTACCATCCTTCCATGAAAATCGGTCGCTCTGTTTCGGTGGAGACCCCGCCCTTCAAGAAACTTTTGGCCGCTAATCGAGGAGAAATCGCTACACGAATCAGTCGCGGAGCCGCCGAACTTGGGATTCAAACCTGCGGCATCTATTCTCATGAAGGTAAGACAGCTGCGAGAACGAGACCAGCCCTTGATAGGGCTTCCCCTATCGAACCAGAGCCAACTCTTCATCTCGAACCGGCGGGTGATTTCTCACGATCCAATCGCGGTCGATGGAGGGATCTTGTCCCAACGCATGGGTTCTCATCTCGTCGTACAGGTTCCACGTTGGTTCTGTACTGCAGACCGGTCGGCGGACGGACAGCTAATGTGACACCTTCGCCTTGGGTCAGTCGCACGTCGTCATTCGTTAACTGAAAATGATGCTCGTCATCGATGAATTCTTCCTCTCATCACGTTTTTGTATCTTGGCATACTGAACTGTATTGAAACATGCAGATCGTTTCACTCAACACCGATACAAGGCAGACCAAGCATTTGAACTCGATGGAAACAAGAGTCCCGTGGCCCAGTACCTCGACATCGACACCATCGTCAAGATTTGCGTCGATAACGGAGTTGAGGCGGTTCACCCTGGCTATGGATTGTAAGTCGGCGAATCGGCTCTAAATTGTGTCACTACCAACCGGTCATTTTTGTTTGCGTAGTGCAGTCCACAAATCTTTCGTTTTCTCACCGTCTTTCGTTCGTTCTAATTGCGCACGACCGTTGTACAGCTTGTCAGAGAACGCTCGCTTTGCCGAGTCCCTTCGCAACAATGGTGTAGTTTTTGTTGGTCCGACGGTAGACAACTTGAATTCCTTTGCGAACAAGGCTACTGCCAGGAACATGGCGATTGCCGCGGGTGTTCCGGTCGTTCCTGGCTCGCAGACGGCTTTTGCGACGATTCAAGCTGCAAAGCAATGGATTGATGATCCGACGAACAATTGCTCCTACCCGGTTATTGTCAAAGCCCTTATGGGTGGTGGTGGTCGTGGAATTCGCATCGTCCCTTCGGAAGCAGATTTGGAGCCCATGTTTACGCAAGCCAGCAACGAAGCCTTGAATGCCTTTGGAGACGGTCGTTGCTTCGTTGAAAAGTACGTCGACAAGCCTCGTCATATCGAAGTTCAGTGCTTGGGTGACGGTACCGGGAACGTCATTCATTTGTGGGATCGTGACTGCTCTGTTCAACGTCGGCACCAAAAGGTCGTCGAGACTGCCCCGGCCCAAGGCCTCGACGACAACGTTCGTCAACGAATCTTGAGTGATGCGTGTAATCTTTTGGCTAGCGCCAAGTACCTCAACGCAGGAACGGTGGAGTTCCTGGTGGACAGGAACGGTAATCACTACTTCATGGAGGTCAATCCTCGCGTTCAAGTCGAACACACCGTCACAGAGGAAGTCACTGGTGTCGACATTGTCCAGTCCCAAATTATGATCGCGTCAGGAAAAACCCTCGGAGAACTAGGCTTGTTACAAGAAGCGATCCCGGAGCCCACCGGCTTCGCCATGCAGTGCAGAGTTACCACCGAAGATCCATCTCATGACTTTCGTCCAGATACTGGAACGATTAGTGTTTTCCGTTTGCCCACTGGCATGGGAATTCGGTTGGATGATGGGCCTGGTTTCCCCGGAGCCAAAATCACTCCTCATTACGACTCGCTCTTGGTCAAGATCACTTCCAAGGCACGAACTCGACGAGAAGCCGCTGCGAAGCTCATTCGTGCCCTTCGGGAGTTCCGTGTACGTGGTGTTATGACAAACAAGAGTTTTTTGCTGAACGTTCTCGAAAATGAGCAATTTCTGGACGGCGTCGTGGATACTGGCTTCATCGCAGCGAATCCTTACCTGATGGCACCCCTTCGCGAAAAGGATCGTGCCCAAAAGATGCTTAAGTACATTGCTGAAGTCGTTGTGAATGGTACACCCAAGGAGTTGGGCGCAGTTGGGCCACCGCCCGCTTCTGTCGATCCCTTCGTCCCAGTCATTACTGACGCGGGTCGCCCCAAGTCAAAATCGTTGAAGAAAATATTCGACGAACAGGGCCCAGAAGCATTTGCAAAGGCAGTTCGTCGCAATGATGGCCTTTTGATCACTGATACTACGTGGCGTGATGCCCATCAGTCGCTCCTTGCGACGCGTCTCCGAACCATTGATATGCTCAATGTAGCCCCGGCAACGAGAGTGGCGTTGGCGAATGCCTACTCTTTGGAATGCTGGGGAGGAGCTACCTTTGACGTTGCAATGAGATTTTTGAAGGAATGCCCCTGGGACCGTCTAGCCTACCTTCGCGAGGCAGTTCCTGACATTCCATTGCAGATGCTTCTTCGCGGCGCCAACGCAGTTGGGTACACCAGTTATCCTGACAACGTCAATTATGAGTTCTGCAGGATGGCAAAGGAGGCTGGTATGGATGTCTTCCGTGTTTTCGACTCAATCAATTACCTTGAGAACATGAAGTTGGGTATTGACTGCGTTGGAGCTGCTGGTGGAATCATTGAAGGTACAGTGTGCTACACTGGTGATGTATCCAATCCCAAGAGAGGCCTGTACGATCTGGAATACTACCTTAACTTTGTTCGTGAACTCGAGGCCCTGGGTATTCACGTGTTGGCGATCAAGGATATGGCAGGGTTGCTCAAGCCAGAAGCAGCTACTTTGCTAGTCGGTTCTATTCGGAAGGAATTTCCAAATCTTCCCATCCACGTCCATACTCATGACACGGCCGGAACAGGTGTGGCTTCCATGTTGGCTGCAGCGAGGGCTGGTGCTGACGCCGTAGACGCTGCGTCAGATGCCATGTCTGGTACCACTAGTCAACCCTCTCTTGGCGCCATCGTCGCGAGTACCCAAGGCACTGAATTGGACACTGGGTTGAGTCTTTCAAGCGTCCAGGCTTTGAACGAATATTGGGAAGAGTGCCGAGGGCTGTACGCTCCATTCGAGTCAGGTCAGAAGACCGGATCCAGCGACGTTTACACTCATGAAATGCCTGGTGGACAATACACGAATCTGCTTTACCAGAGCACTCAACTTGGTCTCACCGGTCAGTGGAGCAAAGTGAAGACCGCGTATGCCACAGCGAATCGACTTCTCGGTGACATCATCAAGGTGACGCCGTCAAGTAAGGTCACCGGCGATCTCGCTCAATTCATCGTCGCAAACAACTTGACCGAGCAAGAAGTCATCGACAAGGCAGAGAGTCTCAGTTTCCCAAAGAGTGTCGTGGAGTATTTCCAGGGACTTCTTGGTATTCCTCCTTTTGGTTTCCCTGAGCCGCTTCGATCGAGAGTTCTTAAGGGCAAGAAGATCGAGGGAACAGATCTTGTATCCTTCGAAGGTCGTCCTGGAGCTGATATGGCACCCTTCAACTTCGACGTTGCCCGTGAGACTTTGGAGGCAAAGTGGGCCAGCAAAGACGCTGCAAATAAGCGCGAAATTATTCGGGATGTCGATGTCATGTCACATGCCCTGTATCCCAAAGTGTTCGACGAATACATGGAATACAAGAAGGAGTATGGTGACCTCACTCACACGGACACTCGCACTTTCTTGACCGGCATTAAGACCGGAGAGGAAGTTGTAGTGCAGCTCGAGCCTGGAAAGAAGCTTGTCATTAAGCTCGTTTCGCAATCTGAGCCCGACAAGGAGGGTATGGTCAACCTTCAGTTTGAGATGAACGGTACACCTCGTACGGTTTCTGTCAAGGACAAGTCGGCTGGAATTGAAGATAAGCCTACCAGACCGAAGGCACTCGCCGGTGTACTCGGTAGCATTGGAGCACCCATGCCAGGTGTTGTCCTCGAAACCAAAGTCAAGAAAGGAGACAAAGTCAATGTCGGGGATCCTCTTGTTTCGTTGTCTGCCATGAAAATGGAGACCATGGTTTCTACACCCGTATCGGGAGTTGTCGAACGAGTTGTCGTGACCGCTGGAGAACAAATCGATGGAGGAGACTTGCTCGTGGATGTCGTGGAGGAGTAATCTACTACACTATACTTTTTGTATTTGAGTAACTATAGCTATGTTGGTCTAGTCGAAATGATGGTAAGGTTCTTTGTCTGGATGCTGGAAAGGTAGCAGAACGTCTTTCGTAAATCGGTCCAGAAGGAAGCCTGTCAATCCCCAGATGATGTAAGGTCCTCCGATGTATATTGGTGCATGATCTTCCTTGTAGACCCATTGACTTCGATCAAGAAGGCCAGCCAACGGAATCGTAAATACCTCCGCGACTTCGTCTGGGTTTGGCTTCAGGTCAACCTCTGCCAGGTCTTGGCTGAAGAAACAAACAACAGGCGTCACAGCGACCCCAACCAAATGATGGACTTCTCCCCAGTTGCATCTTAAAACGCCTAAAACGCTGACGCCATCCGCACCGACTCCCCCATTTTGATGGTATTCAAAATCCAATCCTCTGATTTCCTCCTTGAATTCTCGCAAGCATGTCTCAACAATGGTTTTATCAGATACATTACAAACCATTCCACCTGGCAAGCACACTTCATCCGGATGGGCCCTCAGGTCCGCTGATCTCTTTTCCAGAAGCAACGATGGCACACCGTCTACATGAACGATCGGAATCACTACCCCAGCTCTTCGCGAATGTGCTTGTACAACGCGACGTGGCATCCGCAACAGTGCCTTTCGAATAACCTCCAAAGAAGTACTGTTGAATGGTTTTGTCACATCAAGCTGTCGTTTCTGATTCCGTCGCGCTAACACCATATCGGGGTGGAATATTTTGAGATGCTCCTTGAGTTCCTCCATCTGATCCTCTTGTGCCAGTTGCGCACAGTACTGCAAAACATCTTCTCGATCCCGCAAGGCGCTGGCAAGGCTTGCGACTGTGTAATTCTGAGTAAGAAGTCTCATATCGACAGCTGGGTCTTCATTGAGGACTCCCGATTGCTTCGACCTCATTCGACCACCTTCCAGTTCCTGCCTCTCGATCCTTTCCAATAACCTCGCAAGATCATGAGGGTCTGACTGCCTACCATGAGTAACATCGTCTGACCAATATAGAGGCTCCTCCAAAGAATGTGGCACCCAGATTCGTTGGTGTTCTTGATTCGCTTTGACTTCCAAAACTGCGGCTGAATTCGGCGGCAAAAGCCCGTTGCGATTCGGTGGACTCACCGATGAAAATGGTCTCGATTTTATATCATTCTTTTGGCTTCCGACGTCGGTGAATTGCGCCGAAGACGAGAAGCCTCTATCCACACCAACTCTTGGAACTGTCGACGTGGGTTTCAAATGTCTATACGGAAGACACTGAATTGGAGATGAAGCAGTGAATGCACGGCGGAAACGTCGAACACCAAGCTGTATCGTGGTTTCTGTCAGCATCGGAAGAACAGGCTGATGATCTAATCCTGGGATTGTTGCGTAGAAGAATGTAGTAGTTCAGAGATTTTGGCTTTCGGAAGACTTCAACACACACAAAAAATGTACTCCTGTCGTCAACCGACACCCTTTTTCGAACACTCCTGGGATGATTGCGACAATTTTAGACGATGACGCCGACAACAAAGAGGTTCGCGGAGTAGCCGTTGAAGACATGGATACCGTCAGTGACTTGCCGTTATTCGTGACTCGAAGTCCACGATTGTATCTAATGTAATATAGATTTCAAAATACTGATGAGTCCGCAAATGACGAGAAGAATGCAGGATAACGTAGGGGGATATTATACACGCATATGTATAGAGTTACAAATACGTTCAGTGCCATTGACGACAGTGAAGCCAGTCAGACTTTCACCACCGGTAGTTGAGCATAGTCTCGTCGAGCAACGGAACAAGACCTTCTTGATATATATTTTTAATCAAATTTTCCCAACTGTGCTGCCATGACTGCCATGACAGTCCACATACGGTTTTCGGCCTCATTAAAGACGAGGGAAGCATCACTGTAGATGACCTCGTCGGTAACTTCCTCGGGGTGACGGGGTAAGCAGTGCAAGAAGACAGCACCTTCATTAGCCTTACCCATCAATTCCGTATTGACCTGGTATCCCTGAAATTCCCTCTTTCGTTGTTCGTATTCGGCTTCTTGTCCCATACTGACCCAAGTATCGGTGACGACGACGTCACTTCCCTTTACGGCTTCTTCAGCAACGGTCGTCGTGAAGACCTCAGCGTTATTCTCAGCGGCCAGTTGAAGTGTCGTCGCCATGATTTCAGCATTTGGTTCGTATCCTGTGGGCGTGGCGATTCGGACGTTCATACCCATCTTGACAGCTCCTAGCATCAGATCGTGAAGGACGTTGTTTCCGTCACCGACCCAGCATACAGTCTTCCCTCTCAGATCTTTGCCAAAGTGTTGTTGGAGTGCCATCAAGTCGGCAAGGGTCTGAAGGGGGTGGTGTAGGTCACTCAAGGCATTGATGATCGGGACGGTCGAATATTGTGCCAGTTCGATGATATCTGCATGAGCATAAACTCGAGCCAAGATGATCGAATTGAATCGGCTCAATACGCAGGCGGTATCACGCATACTCTCGTTGACACCGAGTTGAATATCAGAGGGGCCCAAAAAGAGTGCATGTCCTCCCAACAATGCCATACCCGTTTCGGTCGAGACACGTGTCCTCGTCGATCGCTTTTGAAAAATCATACTCAAGGATTCTCCGTCTAGAGGTTTTGGGTTGACTCTTGATTTGTCAGAATATGTATCCTTGAACTGCTGAGAGAGTTCCAACAGACCGTTTAATTCCTCATTACTAGAAGACGTGGTGGTTAGTCTAAAGTCGACGGGCCAAAAATTCAGACGACGAGATCCGTCAAAGCTGTCTCTATACTCACCTCAGCTTGTCAATAGAAGTGAAGTGTTTGCCCTTCATCGAGGCAAGAATTCCTGGAATACTTGTTGAGAATTTCATTGTTTGGCCGTTGAAAGTAGATTTAATTGCGAATAAGGCTCGATTGACGCTAAACATTGCCGTCAAAAAACAATTTTTTTGAGATCGGTCGGAAGAAGAAGTTTATGATGACCTTCTAGACGACGAGAGGGTATCTGTCAGCTAGGTGCGGCAGCAATCTTCACAATGAAAGTTCATCCGAATTCGAGGCGAAGGCCAAGGCGCGAAATCTGGTATGAGGTGACAGGGGCATATATGTAAAATTCCGGCGAATCCCATGCAATTGCGATCTCACGGTCAAGATGCCCGCCGCGCAAAAAAACGACTAGGAATAATTCATTCGACACGTCGTCGAGAATCTATTTCGACAGTTGATATCTTGGTCCCTCATCCGATATTGTGTTTCGATATAAAGATCCAATGGAAGCTGAATCTTGATCGGTCAAGATGCGTTGTCGAGCACTTCCCGATAGACTGAAGGCTACGTTGGGTATAACCCGAAGCGGAAATCATCGAATATGGCAACAGCGTCACTACAATCAACATACCAAAGGGTATCAAGCCGTGGGTTCCTTCCACTCTGAAGATGTCGATGTTCTAATGACTATGGATGATGACGTCTATTCTCCACCGAACTTGCCGTTTGAAGATTTATATTCAAGCGTTCCATCAACAAATGATGACATGGCCTTAGATTTTTTGATAGATCGAAAGACGTGGACATTTCTAAATCATGGAGCGTTTGGGGCTTCCTTACAGGTGGGATATAATCGAGCACAACAATGGAGACTCCATTTAGAGAGACAGCCACTACGATTCTTTGATCGTGATCTGTTACCACATCTCGTCTACTCGGCACGACGTCTCGCGGATTTTACAAATTGCAATCGAGATTCCATGACGTTGATTCCAAACGTAACATACGGATTGAATACGGTGCTGAGAGGGTATAGTAAAATTTATGGTCCACATTCTCACATTGTTTTGTGGGATACATCCTACGGGAGCCTAAAGAAAATATCGCGTCAACTCAGTGAGCGGGTCACGGAAATTCCTATCACTCGATTTTTCGACATGATTGACCAATTTGAGGATCCAAATGAGATTTTTGAGGCAGCCTTCCAAGAAACGTTGAGTGGAGTCGACACAGAAGGTGCATTATTCATTCTAGATCACACAACATCCAATACTGCTATAAATATGCCCCTGGATCGTCTTGCCAGGATAGGAAAGGAATCGGGGATGCTAGTCATGGTCGACGGAGCACATGGATTATTGTCTCAAGAAGTCGATATGTCCAAGCTCCCAAATATCGATTTCTATCTGGGGAATGGTCATAAATGGCTTTCCTGTCCTCGAGGTATCGGTATGCTCTATTGTCCTCAAGGCGATTTGCGGGATACCATCCTTGAAGAGCCAGCCGTCATGTCCCATGGGATGGGTCAGGGATTCCAAAGCCGATTCCTTTGGGATGGTTGTCGAGACTACGCCGCAGCTCTCTCGGTTCCTGCAGTATTAGACTACTGGCAGTCTCGAGGCGTCGAAAATGTTCAAAGTCAACTTCGCCCGAAACTCAAGGCCGCCGTGGAACTGTTGAGTATGGAATGGCACGGACAAATGGAGAAGTCGACTCTTGTACCACTAGAGTTACACTCACCCATGATGGCACTGGTACGACTACCGAGCAGTCTTCAGTCGGCCGACGGAAGATCCAGTACGTCAGATGACGCTAAACGGATTCAAGACTACTTGTTCGACCAACGCATTGAAGTACCGATCAAGTGTGTCGATGGGAAACTTTATGTTCGCATCTCTTGCCACGTGTACAATAATTTATCGGAATACGCAATACTGGCCCAGACAATATCGAAATATGGCCGATGAGGACAAAAGATACTAGCATTTTGGATTTTGGAGCTATCAACTTAAAAGTCACTGTCAAAGCATCTCGCCTCCTCACCACCAGCATATACATATGATGCGTATATATAACCAAATATGTATGCCTCGGACTCATGATGTGTATTACTATACATAGATATCTGTATACCTACATACGAACAGGGATGGATGCCATTTGATTTCCGTCGCGCGTTAACGGCGAACCCCGAGATGCGAGATGACGATGGACACAAAATCCAAACCACTCTGCTTCAAAACCTTCCGCCTAAACAATACCAATCGCCTTACCAACATACATTGCTCCCCAGCACATTGATGAATCATTTCAACGGGACGAACCGCTCTGGAGTGGTGCATGCGACTTCGGTCACCGCACAATTCAATGCTCTCGCTGCGGATCGAGACGTGTTCCAAAAGGCTCAGAACGCCGCACGCGTGAAACACGAGGCCATCCAGGTCAAGATCTCAGAACTCAAAAAGCATCGAACGACCTTCTCGACTCAAAATCGAGCCGAACAAGAAGTTCTTGGTACAAACAGTCGGATGCGGGACATCCTCCTTCAGAAGAAAGCGCGATTTACTCGTGTTTTGGAGAACGAGCGGAAGGCCATAGAAGCCTGCGCCAAACACTCCCAATCTCTCCAAGACGCCGCCAATCAAGCGACACTCCAGTTTGCGGATGAAATGGCTCAAGTCAATGATCAAGTCGCGTCAACGCTTCATCATGAAATGCGAGAGAAGCAAATTGCCCTCCTCTCTGTGGAACTGGTGGAAGCATTGATCCTTCCGCGCCGACCCGTTCATCTCCACGGTGCGCTTGATGAAGCCCTGCAAGTTTTGAGACATGCCCGTAGCTACCTGGATGAGATGAACGCCCAGCACGCTGCGCTGACCAGCAATTACAAGGCTTCTCAAGCTTCTAGGTATCCAATGGATCTATTCTACGGTCTCACTGATCGTCTCGAGTCCGAAACAGTCGTCTAATTTTGGCTCAATATCCCGTTGTTCGCGCGTTTCTGCCGGGAAAACAGGCTCATGTCTTGAAATATGTAACGATATTGATTATATATTTGAATACAAAGTTGCCTTCCTATGTTCTAGAAGTTCATTGCTTCTTGTCAATCCAAGAAGTGGTCTTTTTCTCCGTTCTTCTAGTCGCGCTCGTAGTTGAGAATGGGAGACAGCCATCGTTCGCAAAGTTCCAAATCCATGTTCTTGCGCTTGGCGTAGCTCTGGACTTGGTCCTTGCCAACCTGCCCCACGGCAAAGTAGGCTGATTGAGGGTGTGCGAACACGAGCGCCGAGACGGAGGCTGCGGGCATCATGCTCAACGAATCCGTTAATTGAATACCAGCCCTTTCCTCAACCTGTACAAGGTCCCACATGGTTCGCTTTTCGCTGTGGTCAGGTTGTGATGGGTATCCAGGTGCCGGTCGGATACCATCGTATTTGATTTTGAGGAGATCCGCTTCGTCCAAAGTTTCACCAGCAGCGTAGCCCCACATATCGATACGGATCTCTCGGTGCAAGTATTCCGCGAAGGCCTCGACAAAACGATCGGCGAGGGCTTGGGCCATAATCTTCGAGAAGTCATCATTCTCAGATTCATACTTATGGACAAGCTCTTCACATCCGAAGGTAGAAACGGCGAAGAAACCAATATGATCCTTGTAGCCCTTCGGCGCGATGTAATCGGCTTGAGAAGAGTATGGATCATCATTCTCCTTTTCGGCTTGCTGCCGCAACATACAGAATCTTGCAGCGACTTTCCCAGACTCACGGTCCTCCTCAGATTCAAAGACTTCAACATCTTCTCCGTCCTCGCTACAATTAGCTGGGAAAAGCCCGACAACGCCCTTCAATGTCATCGACCCGTCTGCGATTATCTCATGCATCATTTTCTGAGCATCATCGAACAGCTTCTTAGCTTCAGCGCCTACAGCAGCGTCAAGGAAAATCTTGGGGTAGCCACGGTTGGGATAGCGCCCCCTCAATT
>Ga0194115_10001433_pt1 | contig 30548 bp, 38 predicted proteins | sample TA2MahsurfametaG_3_FD_148656 | JGI IMG/M metagenome (GOLD analysis project Ga0194115, IMG submission 148656) | Freshwater microbial communities from Lake Tanganyika, Tanzania - TA2015002 Mahale S4 surface | ecosystem: Environmental > Aquatic > Freshwater > Lake | place: Tanzania: Lake... | reverse complement strand
TCGGAGTTTTGCTGTGGACCCTCGTGACGCGGGACCCGGCTCCCCTCGAACGCCTCATCGGGTACATCAATCGCACGGGCTGCCTCTGTGAGAAGTCCTCCGACCGGCGCTGCACGATGACTCCCCAGATGACCTACCTGACGAACGCGGTTGCGAAGGCCGTAGGCTGCAAGGCCAGGCTGAAAGGAGACTGGCTGCCGGGCTGGCTCTTCGCGGCGCTGGAAGTCGCCTCGGCTTTGGTCACGCCTTTGGGCTACCAGTGCCACCTCCTCTCAGTCAAGGCACTCATTTGCAGGTTGCTCGGGTCTGAAGGAACCGCCGTGTCGAAGACACTGGCGCGCCGGGATTCGCAGAATCCCTGGTTTGCCTACATGGCTGACAAGAAAGAGGAATCGGCCAAGCTACTCCTCGAGCTAGATGTAGAGCCTGGCCGTGGCCATCAGTGGAGCTGGGAGCGGGACAGCGCCGAAGCAGCATGGAAAGATTCGATGGGGCACGATATAGTATTTCTGTGTAACTTGCTTATACAGGAGAATAAAGATGGAACTGACTAGCATTGCTTCGCTTCTCTCCGGACCTGGCGGTGCTATGGTCCTGCTTGCCCTCGTCCTCTGGATGGCCTGGAAGCTGGCCAATCGTGCACTCGACCTTGTCAATACCCATCTGACCCGCATCGAAGAAAAGTTCGACACACTCAATGGGGCTGTACAAGCCCGTCTTTTTGAGGTAAAAGAATCTATAGACGAAGTACATCGCGGAGTTCGCAAGCTTCGTGTAGTCAAAGAAGGAGAACAAGATGATGCAAGAGAAAGTTAAGGGCATGCTCAAGAATATGTCTATGCCTAAGAAAAAGAAGCCAGAAGAGATGCCCGAAGGCATGGTCGAAGGCGAAGAGTCCTACGGACCTGAAGGCGAAGGCGAGTCACCTGAAGTCGAGATTAACCTCGAAGATATGGGCGGCGAGTCCGAGATGCCAGAAGAAGGCGGCATGCTTGCCGAAATCTCCGACGAAGAACTGATGGCTGAACTCGAGAAGCGTGGAATCCGCGTACCAAAACCCGTCGAAGCTTAAGGAGTAAATCATGGCCAGGAGTCGTACGACGAAAGACCTGGTCCAGGATGTCCGTAGTCTCCTCGATGAGGACAATACGGCTGCACTTGATGACCTCCGCGACATAGTGCCCGCACTGGGTCGTGGCCTCAACAAGGCATACTCAGTCCTGGCCCGACAATATCCAGACCCACTTCTTACCTACATAATGGTCGCGCCACAGAATGGCGAGGCCGAATACCTTATTCCCGAGGACTCATTCGAGGACCGCGTCGAGAAGATTGAGGCAGTAAGCAACAATCAGTACTTCCCAGTCAAGCGTGTCGACTTCCGTGACCTGACCTATTATGAGACATCGGGCACAGCCAATGCGCCGATGGTCTGGGCTTCACTCGGCCGCACCTACCGCGTCGCACCCAAGCCTACCGGCACCTATCAATTCAGAGTCTGGTATCTCAAGGAGCCACCCAATCTCGGTGTCGAGCAGGGACGCATTACGCTTGTCCGTGCACAAGACAACTATGTTACGGTCGACTTGCCGGGAGAAGCACTTGAGTCTGCCATCGACTCCAACAATGCTTTCGTGAGCATCGTGGATAAGGAAACAGGCGTCATCAAGAGTTCCCACCAAATACAGAACATAATAGGTAACCGCCTCCTCTTCAGTACTGCGCCGAGCAAAACTCGAGTCTATGGACAGGACATCGCAGGAACCATTGCTCCGACTGTCGAAGTCGACGACTATGTGTGTCTTGTAGGCCAGTCCTGCATTTCACCCTTGCGTAATCCCTTGGCAAACTATATTGTTCAATTTGCAGTCGCTGAACTTATTCGTAAGCTTGGCGGTGAAGCAGAGATGGAACAACGTGTGCTCAAGGAGATGGAGCGCGACGTAGAAAAGACATGGGCAGGGCGTGAGACTACACAGAAGGTGAAGTCCAGCTCAAAACACTGGGCCTCAAGATTGGGCCGCTGGAGGGTCAATTGGACACCATAAACTCGGGCCGAAATGTTACGAACCTAGCTGAGCGTCGCAAGGCCAAGGCCAAGGCCAAACCGGAAGTAGACAAGATTGCCGTCAAGGCCAAGAATGCTTTCTACGATGTGATGGCCGGGGCGAACAACTTGGATGACAAGGACCTGCGTGACTACATAATGCTCGTTTTCGCTGACCTGACTGTCTTCATCCTTAACTCAGAATTCTTTGAAGATGCACCCAAGGCACTGAAGCGGGGCATCGACATCCTGGAGAAAGACTATGGACCCGAAGCCCAAAAGTGAATCGAAGCCTAAGAGTCGCTGGGAAGTCCTGAAGGAAAAGGGACTAGCCAAGATGAAGGAAGCCCGCAAAGCCGTTGAGGAAAAGACTAAGCCTGTCCGCGAAGCCGCCGAGGAAGCGGGAGAACTGGCCAAGGGATTCGGCCAAGGACTTAAAGCAATGTACTGGGACCTGCCCAAGGCAGCCTATAAAGAACTAACTAAGGACGAAAAAGATGAGCGTAAAAAGTCTCAAAAGTAAGATGCCCTGCAACAAACCTACCCGAGCCAACGACGGTAAGCACGACTACAAAGTCAAGGCTTGCAAAGATGGCGAAGAGAAGCTAGTAAGGTATGGGGATGCTTCGATGCCGAATCGTCCAGATGAACCGGGCCGGCGCAAAGCATTCCGTGACAGACACAATTGTGATGAGAAGAAAGATAAGTTTAAGGCTGGATACTGGGCTTGCAGGAAGCCAGCTTGGTAAGTTGCTAATAATAAAGGAGAAGGATATGAGCGGAATAGTAAATGCGGGAATTAAGGCACTCAAAAAGTTAATGCCAAAAAAATCATCTCGCATTAAAGAAGTAGACTTAGCCGATGAAGTAGCAGAAACTGCAAGTAAAAAGACAGATTCTGCAAGTGAGGCTGCAAAAAAGGCTGATGCTGAACATGCGGAAAAACTAAAATTAATGAAAGAAAAAGAGTCAGAAGCACGCGCCGAATATGGTCGGAAAGCTGCGCGTTGGGCATCCATCAACAAAGAATCGGACGAGATTAAATACAAATACGAAGCTCGAAAAAAACGGTGGGCAGAGGAAAATGAAAGATTAAAAAACAAAGCCGATGCAGCACAGCGAGAAAGAGAGGAATCCAAAAAGGTCGAGAAGAAATCCAGCAAGTAACGGAATAGCTTACTGGACTCTCCCTGTGGTAGCCTAGTTGTAGCACGGAGCGACTCTCTACGCAAGTGCAACACACGCCCGGCCAGGGCATAGGAGAACCACAATGGCCCAGAATTACACGTCTATTGCCGAGCGCAATCTAGCTGGCGGAACCAATCAGCAAGCAGCCGAAGATTCAATCCCGGAAGGTTTCGTAGAGTCCGCACTCAACGTCACCATCAACTCAGACGGCCTGGTTCAGAAGAGGCCCGGCTTCCGTACCTACCTTGGACATTTGCCCCTACGTGCAGCCAAGCTAAGCTGGGACCACACCAAGGCAACAAACAATCTTACGTTCGACTTAACGTCTGCCGAGCACACTAATACAGATGTAGACCTATCCAACGTAGCCTCGACTGCCCTCCTCATTGTAGGCCGAACAAGCACTCCTGTAGGAGCAGGTCCAGAATTCAATTCCACCTACAGCTACCGCTACTACACAGGCTTTGCAGCCAACCCTCGTAAAGTAATACCTGCCAACGCTGCAGGAACACTTAGCTATCCGCAGGCAGAGCACGGCTATACAACCAAGGACCTCTTCCTGGGATTAGCCGAATCGACTGCCACAACAAACAAAAGCAACAATCAGCTTTGGGCTAGCTCTGTCACTATTACCGAATCAAGCTTTGATGTAGAAGTAGGCTACGATAATGATGCAAGTCCAACACCGCTGCAGACCTTTGTTTATGCCCTACCTCTCTCAGGCATCGCAGGAACAAGCTACGCAGCTGTCTACACACCCACGTCTGTAAGTGGCAACGTCTACAAGATTAGCATTCCTGCCGCGTCACACAACCTTAACTCCTTCAACATCCTGACCCGCTGCTATACAGGTGACGGCTCAGGCACTCTGTCCGAGGTCATCCCGGATGAAGTATACGTCAACTCGGATACAGGCCTTGTCGAGCTCTTCTTCCGTTTCCAGGAAGGTAGCCCAACTATTGTCCCTGACATTCGAGTCCTCCTGCATATCCCCAACGTAGGCAACCAGTACATCGACTCAATTAGAGAACTAGCCGAATCAAGCTTCACGATTCCGAACATCGAGGGCGACTTCCTCTTCCTTGACTGCTTCATCAAGACTGGACCAATTCGCAGACGAGTCATCCCTACCGATGTGCAAATTGACGTTCTGGCAGGTACGGCTACAGTTACCTTTGACAACGAAGTAAATGTGGCCGACGAGCTCGTCCTCCTCTGGGACTATGCCGTAGTAAAGACCACAAAGTTCACTGTTACTTCGCACACTACTCTAGGTACTTCAGGCGAGGACGTAGAGCCAGAGCTCAGCATTTACGGAATCCTGGCCGAAGAAGTCTACCCAGCCGAGACCGAGACTCAGCCCTACAATGCATGGGTACAGCACATAGATACCTACAGGACCGAAGGTAATACGGCCGTGGTGGCAGGTATGGGCTGGAACCTCTTTAGAGGCATGCCACGCTCTGTTGCACCGAGTTACTTGCCTACGCCTATCCTCTATCCGTCCCTGCGCTCCAGGGCCCGCAATGCCACTATTCTGGCACCGGCCTTCCACGATGTGGACCAGGCAGTCAAAAGGACTCGCGGGGCTTTTAGGTTTACGGGCGGTGGAGAAGGCTGGGCAACTATCCACAGCATAGTCTGGGACGACGAGGCGCAGGCATATGCAGTGACCCTGGCTACCCCTGACCGGAACGTAGTGGGCACTCCAGTCGAAGCCTTTACCTCAACTCAGCCCTTCGGAGACATGCTTACGCTCAAGGGAGCAGAGCTCAGAAGCTTTGATGGGGAGTGGCCTCTCGTAGCTAAGAACACAGAGGTAGCTATATATGTAACATTGCCCTATTCTCAGGGTGTTACGTTCTTCATCAGAACCCCCTTCCAAGGCTCTGACTACAACTGTTCCTCGTCTGGCGAGGCAGGCATCTTCACTGACCAGCTCCAGCTTGAGACCTCTACCCCGCTCCTCCTCTCCGCAGGTGACCAGCTTACAGCCCAGTCCCTCCCGACCGGCATGCAGCTCGGCTTTATCGGATTCAAGGACCAAGCCTCGACCCGCTACACATTCGTGAATGGCGTGACCGAGGAAGCTACCCTTTCACCCGGACAGCTTCTCATTGCCCAGCGTCAAGAGAAGTACTGCTACGGGCTCCGTACCCTCGAAGGCTCCATCACGGGCTTCAACCAGACAAATAACCTTCTCCTGGTCAAGGGAGACAGCCTCGACATCACCGGCATGCCCGTGCCCATCGAGGTCGCTCAGGTCCTCGCACAGACCTACACATCCCTGACACTCTCCATTGAGGACGGCGTAGGCACACTCTCAGGTCTCTCCGATGCACGGCAATTTGCCGTAGGACAGCGTGTACTCCTCTCCGCCTTGGGATACTACTCGGGCGAATATCAGGTCACCGAGGTCAATCAGGACAACACATCCATCGCATTGGACTGCGCAGGCATCCCAGACATCACCCTAACTAATGTGTCCATACCGCCACACTTCCAACTCCGCGAGGCCATCTCCTTCTCGGACGACTTCTTTAACCGTAACGTCTTCGGCACAGAAGGTCGCTGGGAAGCAATCGAGAAACCACAGATTGATACACCCAACTTGACCCGCTATGCCCTGGTTGAACCTACAGTCACGGAACACTTCAATGCCCTAGACTACGGAGCACAACTTCCAATCCGCTCTACCATGAGCCAAGACAGCCTCTACCTGACCAATGCTGTAGACCCCGTGCAGAAATACGACGGCATCGCAACCTACCGCGCAGGACTCCCCCGCTGGAATCCTCAGATGTTCATGACATCCGGGGCATTGCCCGCTTCGCCACTCGCAGCCGGTACCTATGGATACTACTTCCGTATGAGTGCCATCGACGAGAATGAGAACCAGATTGCCTCGGCAGTCACCGGAGCAGACGACTATCGCATCACCATACAGGCCACACACTCCATCCATCTCCGACTTCTCAGCTTCCCCAATTGGGATGACTATGACTTTGAGAAGATAAGCCTTGAGATATACAGAACCAAGGTCAATCTTCCAGGCGAGTACTTCCTTGTCGCCAGACTCGAGATGCCCCAGACTCCATCAGGCGGATACCTCGACTACGTGGACATCCTGTCCGACCTTGTCATAGAGGCTCAAGGACAAGACAATGTACTCAATGCTACCTACGGCATCACCACGCTTGCAACCACGCTCAGCGAGCCCCTGCGTGCCAAGTACATGACAAGCATCGACAACCGCCTGGTTCTGGCCAACATCCGCGATTGGCAACGTGTCGAGCTTAACTTCAGTAAACTGACAGGAACCATTAAGGCACGCGGTGACTCGATGGTCGCAGCAACCTACGACTTCTACAACAAGTCCCTAACTATCCGTAATGATGCAGCAGATGTAGGTACAGCGACAGACATGCACAACCGCGTCACCTACGAATTCAGAGTCAAGGGACAGCACTATCCTGTCACTGCGCAGTCCTACAACACTTCAACCAAACTACTCTCGGTAACTTTGACCACCTTATCAGGACAGGCTCCGCAGATTGGAGACTGGATATACCTGATGAACCACCATGCTACGCCTCCTACGAACTACTTCCTTGAGGGCGTGGGTTTGTGGCAAGTCCGCGCAGTCGATGTGACGACACCTACTAACCCAATCGTAAGGGTCTACATGCCCAACTTTGACACGACAGTAACCTCGTCCATCACCTTTGCAGCCACCTCCGCCACGCCTGGCTCAGGCAATGTACCTGTCTACGTCGACACGGATGACCATTCCTACACGATGATTAACGGAAACTCGAATGACATAGTGATGATACTCCGTAGACTTGCATCCTATGTGAATGCATCCATGCGTATGGTCGACGTAGGTATACCGGGCTTCGAGGATTTCAAACCTTGGATTATGGCCGACGCAGGTTCCGAATTTCCTGCAGGACAAATAAACTTTGTAAGGCCCAAGGAAAGTTCCACCTTCTTCTCAATCACTGTACCAACCTTTAGTGATGCAAGTCAAATCAAGGTAGCTGCATTTGGACGCTATGTGACGGGAACAGTTACATCAATCCGCAGACGTTTCCCAAGCCGAATCATCCCCTCGTACAGGAACTTCCCGGAGATGTTCAACCGTGCTGCAGACCTACTCATTACTGCAGCTGAAGATGCCGAGCTCAGCCCCATCGATGTCAACGCAGCTGATGGCCAGGAAATTACAGGCATAGTTCCCTTCTTCGGCGAGTCTGCATTCGGAGGCTCACAGCGCGAGGAACAGCTCGTAGTCTTCAAAACTAACTCTATATACCTTGTAGACCTGCGTACCAAGGGAGTGCAGAAGCTTCAATCCAACGGCCTGGGTTGTACTGCCCCCTACTCCATCGCCCCGACCAAGGACGGCATCATGTTCGCCAACGAGTCGGGCATCTACAAGCTGACCCGTGGACAAACCGTAGAGCCCGTCGGGCAATTCGTGGACCGCATCTGGCAGGAGGAAACTGCGCGTAGCCTACTCAGTCTATCGCACGGACACCACTACGGCAACGGTCGTCAATACAAACTAAGCTTTCCCTTAGCTGGCCTAAGTGAAAATACAAATACACTTGTCTACGAGCATACCCGTGAGTCGCGTGGCCAGATTGGCGCATGGACCCGCGACACGAACCAGCACAGCACAGGCTGGTGTAACCTATTCGACCAGGAGTTCTTCGCCACGTCACTCGGACGTGTCTGTGTCCTCAAAAACTCGGGCAGCAAGTGGGACTACTCTGACCGAGGTGAGCCTGTCTCGGCAGAGGTTATGCTCCGCTCCAATGACTTCGGCATAGCCAATACACGCAAGCGTCTCCTACACTTGAGTGTACATTTCCGCAATCCCCGCGAGGACGGACTAAACCTGAGCCAGGAAAGTACCGAGGTAACCATCGCTACAGACCTCAGTGCGGACTTCACGGAATGCAACAAGTATACGGGAGGCGGACTCTTTGTAAAGACGGGACTTTCTGATATGGGCCTCCTTAAAGGCGAGACCATACGGTTCAGCGTTCCCTCAACCAAGGCCGTAAGATTTCAGCCGAAAGTAGTCAATGCCGGTCTCTACGAAACTCTACAGTTTTCTGGTGTAACCTACCGCGTGGCAGGCTTGACAACAAAGGGAACCAAGGAAGCAGCTGATACGGAAAATTGAGGCTAGACATCCACTACTTAGCCATGTTATGTATATGACTACTGCAATGGAGGCTAGACGTGGCTAATCCAGTACTAGGAAAACTGCAAGGGCAGGGACTCATAGAAACGACGACTGCGGGACTTCAGCAGGCTGGAGCACAGCTTGCCACGACTCCCGTGGGCGCAGCCATGCAGGGCCGTGGAATCGACTCACAGAAGATGGCCGCAACTCAGTCAGCCAAAATCAATGCAGTGGCAGCCAACATGCGCGATGTCACATCCGCAGCACTGGGAACCCTACGCGAGACCGGCAGAATGCTGGAAGGCCAGGAATCTGCAATAGCCGAGACTGCACGGAAAGCATCTGTCCTAGGTCGAGTGGATAACCAGATTGCCAGGCTTGCCGAAAACAAGACACTTGAGAAACTCAACACACTCAAGTTTGGCGGAGCCCAACTAGACCAGACTAAACTTACAGGCTATGACGATGCCAAACTCACCGCACTGCGTACCTCCATCGGAGACCTCATCGCAGGCGGCACCGCCCTGACTGACTCAGACATCACAATCATCAACGAAGCCTTGACAGTTGCCGGCGCTACACCGCTTGACTTCAGTCCCGAAAAGCTTCCCTCAATCCCAATCCTGGCCAAGAGTCTCTCAACCCTGTTCACAGAGAAGAGCTCCGAGGAGATGCAGTCTGAAATCAGTAAAGCAATCCTCAATGCCAAGGCCGAGTCCACGATTGGCTCGCTGGATGACGAGTCCATCAATGCCATCTTTGACACTCCAGATAAGACTGAAACACAACAGGACCTACTCAACCTTTTGGCGGGGATTACTGGTTTGGATGCAACTAAGGACACAGACCTAGTTAAGCTTCGCGGCATGCAGCTAGGCGAACTACGCTCCGCCATCGACAGCTGGAAACAGTCAGAATTCAAGGATGTAGGAAAGCTCCGCAAGACTCTGCAGGACCCGATGGCCTCCAAGGCACAGCGTCAACTTGCTCTGCAGGAACTCCGTAGACAGGGACAGATTGGCGTCACCGGAGCCGAAGCCAAGGTTAATGACCTGGAAAAACAAATGCAGGATGGCGATGTTGTCCGCATCGGCAATGAGGAGTTTACTGTAGACGAATTGTTCTCTGACCCTGCCAAACTTCTACAAATGCAAGCTTGGATGGACAATCCTGAGTTAATTCCACTAAATGCCGATGGTTCAAAACCCGCATTTAGACAATGGCTTGAAGCTAACCAGGCCGCAATCGAAACCAAGATTGCAGAACTTACCGGCGTAGGTGCTGCAGGGCTAAGTGGAGCAGTGGCAAGAGTCAAGGCCAATGCAGACAAACTTAAGCTTGATGAATCCGCAGCAACTCAGCTACCGAAGGAGACACTGAAAACTTTCTTCCCAGAATTTGCAGACGTAGGACTCGATACACAAATTCCTAATGAAATTACAGATGCACGGACTATTTCTGCAGAACAAAAACTTCAGACAGACATAGCTAAATTAAACGAACGGTTTCCTACACCACGTAGTAAGGAGCAAGAAGAGTCCTATCAAACTCAACTTGCTGCGCTCAAGAAAACCCGAGATGATACACTAGAAGCTATGTTTGGAAACTTCCGTAAATACAAGCTACTACAGAATCCTGCCACAGCAAGAAATACCGCCCTACTTCTCAATAACCTGGGCACAATCGCCGGAGTAGACGGTAAGAAGATATTTGCCGAACTAACTTCCGCTCAAGTAGCACAGCTTGTACAGAGCGAGAACGCAGTCAACGACTTCCGTGCTGCACTGCAGGACCGTACCAATGCTAAAAACTTCAGCGGAGCTACCAACTTCTCTGCAGAATTTAAGGACATGGCACGCTACCTTGGAGTCGAGAGCACGGCAGGACAGCTCGCCAATCTGGCAGGCAAGGACCTCTCCAAATACAAGGGCATATTCCAGGCCGCAGGACTGAATGCACTTCTCACAGCAGAAGGTAAACTACTCAATACGCAATTCCTGTCCGAAAAGATTGCAGACCTCAAAAAGTACTCCCTCTCCGACCTCCTCTCAGGAAAGAACCGTACGCTTAAACAAGAACTTAGCAACCTGGCCATCAAGCTAAACAATCAGTTGGGAAGAGTTCCACAAGAAGATATGCCAGGCTCGGCGGCAGAGCGTGACCAGAATTTCCGTAAAGCTAATCCGACACGCAAGACAGCTAAAGACCAAGTAGACGAACTCATGCCGCAAGAAAATGCCTTGGGCGGAGAGAATCATAATAACTGGGAAAATTGGAAACGTATATTCAAAGAATCCGGCCCTAAAATAGGCGCTCAAGAGCGTATTCTGAGTACCTATGCACGTTTTCCAAACAAGGAGAGCCTTCCGGGATACAAGGCAGCTGTTACAGAAATTGCCAGAATTAAACAAGAAGAACGCGATGCTAGGGCTAAATGGAAAGATTCAGAGCGCAGATTCTGGGACGTTAAGAATAGAAGACTTGACACCGAGAATCGTGCAGCTCAAATAGATAAGGACTACCGAGACGAATTTCAAAAATGGTTTGATAAAGAGCAAGACGAGATGCAGAAACGAAATAAGAATAGTCGTGAACTCTACGCAGGATTTGCAGACCTACTCGGAGGAATTGGCTAATGGCACTCCTAGACGATGTAAAGAAGAGCCTTCAGTCCGGCTTCCAGCTCCCACAGTTTGGACAGTCTGAGCGTCTGCGCGAGATGCAACGTGCTACCTCCGGCAAGCTGGCTGGAGAGACGGGACCTGCCGCAGCCTCCCTGGCTGAGCAAGTCGCAGCCACTGCGGCAGAACAGCAACGCCAGGAGGATGTACTCCAAGGCAAGATTCAGGCCGAGCAGCTCTCCATGCAGGAGCGCCAGCAACAAGAGGAAACTAGACAGAAGAGCAGACAGCTCGACGAACAGATGCTCAACGCCAAGCAGGACATGCAAAATAAGGTGTCCAACATTCTGCAGGACTACACGCAACGTGGCGGAGAGCTGGATTTACGTGAAGAGTCAGCCAGGACTCAGTACGCTATTGCAATGATGCGCCTGAGCAACGATGACTATTTGGACCAGCTCGAAGTCGAGGCATCACGTAGCCGTCTACAGGAAGAAGCCAGCTTCTCCTGGGAATTGACCCAGAGCGTCTTTGAAGATGAGCTAAGTATATTGAAAAATGACCTGTCTTTCCGCTCAGCCATAAATGCTGATGAACGTACATTTAAGGAATACATAGCTGAGATGCAGTTAGAAACGGCTTTAGAACTTTCTGACATCGAACTTGCATCTTTTGAAACTTTGAGTAAATATGAAGCTTACGGAGAGGGTGCATCTGCTCTAATTCGTGCAGGTGGACAGCTGGCTGCTCAGAGTTTAGGAGAAGAAGAAGAAGAGACAGGAGGCGGAGGCGGCGGAACTAAAACAGGCTTTGGAACTTCTACTAGACCCGGTAACCGTATGACATTTGGTGGTTAAACATGGCTACGCCTAAGACCTCACAACTTGCCAACCTCGCTTCGCAGTTCCCTGCCATGACTCAGCAGGGAGCAGGTGCGCAGCAGGCACAGGCACGTATGGCTGCAGCCCAGGCTATCCAACAGCAGGCACAAGGACCCGAGCCACGGCGTCCAATCTCTGCAGCAATGATGGGAGCAGAACTTTACACCGCACAAGCTGCCGCTTCACGAGAAGCAGCACAGCGGGCACAACGCGGAGCTGCAGCCATAGGGCAAATGGAGCTCAGTCGTCAACAACAAGAACAACAAAAGCTGCTCTTCGAGCGTGCACAAGGAATTCAGACTACACTCCGCAAGCAGGAGCAGCAACTCCAACAACTTAGCTCTCAAGTTAAATCAAATCTCTATGACCGTGCCATGAAGTTTGAGAAGGATGAGCTAGGCCGGACCAAGTGGAAGACTAGCCAGCTGATGGACTATGCCCTGAAGAAGACTCAGCGTGCACAGGACTACCGCAAGCTTGAGCAGAGCGTGGGACAGATGCAGCGCAGACGTACGCAACTCCTCCGTGCTTCTCAGGCAAAGATTGAGCAAGCCCTAAAGCAGGAGTTCGAGAAGACGGAAGTGGCCCGAGACCGTGACCTGACAGACCGGTTGACCAAAGCCAAGGCAGAAATAGCTAAGAAAATTGAGGAAAATAAGGCTAAGGCACAGGAGCAAGCTGCGGCGTGGATTGGCGGCGGACAAATTCTTGGACAACTTGTAGGCGTTGTAGTAGGTGCCGGAATAGTTATTGCAAGCGCTGGTACCGCCACGCCTGCCGCCATCGCTGCCGGGGCATACGTCGGCGGAGAGGTAGGTAAAGGCTTGGGCGGTGCTGCAGGTGCAGCGGCAAAACCTGGCGGACCCAAAGGTGGAATGAGTAGAGAAGAAATAAGAGCAAAAATTAGAGGAGGCCGCTAATGGCTAACATATATTCTAAAGAAGAGTTTGCGCGACGTAGACGTAGAGGCGCATTGACGCCTCTCCCTGAAGTTCCGGACGAGGATGAGGTTGAATTGCCTGCTACTATTCCAACTAAACTGACCGCGCCAACACCTACAAAAAACGCCGCTGTAGTTGAGCCGTCAGAGAAGGTAGCCGTAGAAAACAAGATTGCAGGACAATTTAATCTGCCTAAATTAGAAGTTCCTAAAACCACTACAGAACCTGCGGCACCTAAACTGATACAAGCCAAATCGCCAGACTGGGACAAATTCTCAAAGGCATATGATGGTATTGCCAAACGCTTTGCCGAAGACCGCAAACTTTCTCCCGAAGTCGAACAAGCATTCAGTGCCCGCCAAGCCGAGTTGCAGTCTGCGCTCAGCGATGCCAAGGGAATCTATGAGTCGGCCATAAGTACCGCAAAGAGTGCAGCAGACCGCCGCGAAGCCATCACCCAGTGGGCATCCATTGCCGAAAGTCTGGGCCAGTCCATGGTCAAATACTTTGCTGCACGCGAAGGAGCCCGTACAGGTACATTGCTCGGTTCCAAACTTCAATTCCAGAAATACGACTGGCAGAAGGACCTGGACCGCAGCCTCGAGAAACTCAAGGCAGATACCTCCGAAGCTAAGACTAGACTCGGACTGGCCCGCGAGGATGTCGAAGCACAGGCTAAACAACTCGGCGAGGAACGTAAAACTGCCGTCGCAGAGCGTGAGGATGTTGCGCGTCAACGTGCCAAGAGTGCAGAGTCCCTCCTGTCGGAGCAAACACGTGCAGAGCAACGCTCGGCAGAACAATATGCAAGCGACTACAACAGATTCCTCATGGAACAAGAACAGGAGAAAGGCCGCGAAGCACGCGCCGAAGCTAAGGAACAGAAGGCAGCAACCAAGAAAGAAAGCGAAGTAGACCTAGCTAAACAGAAGACCTTTGCACAACTCGCAGGTGCCGTAGCTTCTCTTGAGAAAAAGGATACACCGCAAGCACGTAAACAAATTGAGGAAACAGCTACACTTCTCGGCATTCCTCCAGATGAGGTTGACGAGCTGGTCAAGGAAACAACCGGAGAAGGTATGTTCCAGATGGCCGAGCCTAAGAAGGTGCAGGCAATCCTCGACAAGTATCGTCCAAGTGCAGTCCCTGCAGCTCCACAAACTTCTGGACAACCTACAGCCGAGTTTGTTACAGTTCAAAACGTGGACAAAGCCACTAAAAAAATAATAGGCACCAAAACAATTCCACGTCAACACTTGGACACCCCCGCCGCTAAAAAGGCTTTGGAAGAAGGTACATTAGTAATTGTAGGACAATGACATGGCAGAGACAAGCATTTTTGATGAAATGGAAAAGCAGGCACAGGCTCCTCAAGCTGCCGAAAGTATTTTTGACAAAATGCAAAAGGAAGCCAAAGGCGACATCTTTTCGCAAATGGAAAAGCAGGCAGGTTCAAGCGTAGACAAAGCGGACAGCGGCGAACCCATTCTGGATTCCGAGATTGCAGAGATTGCCAAGAAACACAACATCAGTCCAGACAAGCTGGAATACCTCCGCTCATTCGTAGAATTCCGTGGAGGCTATACAGAGACGCCCGTCGACTTCGCCAAAGCTGCCCGTCAATTGTCAGGCTTTGCTGGCGAAGCACTGGCATTCGGTGCTCCGCAATTTGCAGTAAAGAAGGCTGAGTCCGACCCCGCTATCCGCGCAGCTATGGATGACCTGGGAGAGTTGGTAGACACACGTAAGACCTACCTCCGCCAGGCAGCCGAGATTGGTGTCGGTTTTCTTACAGGCGCAGGTGAAGCCAGGCTAGCAGCCGGCGCATTGAAGGCCGGAGCCAAAGCAGTGGGTAAAGAGATTGCACAAGAGACCGTCGAACGCGCAGCTCCTGTAGCCATTGGTGCAGTAGCAGGCGGTACCGTAGGCTTGTCCAAGTCACGTGAAGGAGAGGAAGTCTCCGGTGCACTCGTGGGTGGAGCCATCGGCGCAGGCGCAGCTGCAGCAATCGGCAAAGGATTGCAGCTCGTGCAACGTAGGGCTGCACGCAAGACTGCGGAGGCAGCGGAAGCTGCGGCCCGTGAAGCTGCGGAAGCACCGGACCTGGTAGCCAAGATTCGCCCAGAGATGGATAAGCAGAGTGGCCTGACTGAAGTAGTCGATGACCTCATTGCACGCCAGGCTGCAGCTCCAGGAGATGCCAACATCGCACGTGCAGTCAACAATGTGGACGAACTCCTGCCTTTGGTAGGCGAGGATAAGATAGTCAAAGCTGGCCGCCAAATACTCGAAAATATGGACGAGTCACTGCGTCCCAAGATTCAGGCTGAACTCTCCCAATTTGATACAGAGCCACGGCAAATGGCACGGCTCATTCAGATGAAGCTAGATGAGGCTCTACCAAAGTTTGCAGATGAGCTAGGAGAACGGGCAGGCAGTGCACGTGAAGCATTGCAAATCGTAGCTACTCGTGCAGGTGAAGGCGCAGAATTCCTGGGCAGACGTTACCGCGACGCACTCGAGAAGGAAGTACACTCTAACCTGGTTTCACAGCGCCTTGTAGAGCGTGCCCTTGCCAATACGGCAGAAGGTACAGTCCTCCAGAACCTGGGCCGCAAGATTAGTGACTACCAGTTTGTCGTCCGTCAGGTAGACCGGCTTCGTGGGACACGGCTAGAATCTGTACTCAACACAGCCAATGAGAAGTACAACGCATTCACCAGACACATGGCTGCCTCTGCCAAGGAAGTGGAGCAGCTCAACAACATGGTTAAGTCCTCTGGCATTACACAGAACGAACTGTACAACGCACTCGACAAGCCCGGTGTTGTCAAATTCACCGGACCGAAGGGACAAGTCGTAGAGGCATACAAGGCTTGGTTTGACAAGATGCGCGAAGAAGCCAATGCCCTCGGTCTAAATATCGGCAAGCGCGAAAACTATGTTCCACATTTCATGAAAGACCACTTCGAGATTGCGAAAGGTATCCGTGGTAGAGTCAAGGAAATCGAGCAACGCTTCGGCATCAACCTTACGGCCTATTCACAGGAGCAATACCAAGAAGCTATACAGAAGGGAATGAGTGAGTCCCCGCTCTACAGAGAATTGAAGGATGGCCTTGACTATCTCTACGGAGAGAAGATTGGTACGCCCGAGTTGCTGCAGGACTTTCTGGCACAGCAGATGAATCCTCGCTCGGCAGGCATGCGTAGCTTCTCCAAGGCTGCGGCAGTCTACCGTCGTACAGCCGAGGAGGTTCCTTTGTTCCTACGTGAAACAGATGTAGGTAGACTCTCAGTCCGCTGGGCTTCGACTACACTCAAACATGCCTACCTTCGGAACGAATTTGCCGAGTTTGAGAAGGCCCGTGATATGCTAGCTAGGGCTGGCTTCAAGGCAGACGCAGAGACACTTACTGACTGGCTTACAGATAACCTGGGTGGTACACGTGCCAAGACCTGGCGAGCTGCCACGCAGGAGCTCTCCAATACACTCATGGATATGGCAGAGCAAGGTGGAGCCAAGGGACGTCTAGCTAACATGCTGCTCGAAGGTGGTGCGAACAACTTCATGCGCTTTACCGGAGCAGTCTATCCCAACTTCCTGGGCTTCAACGTACGCTCAGCCATCCAGAATATGACTCAGCCTTTCCTCGTCACCGCGCCAGAACTAGGTGCAATACTCGGCCCGCGCTACATTATGCGTGTATTGCCACGCTTGGGCAATGTCCGTCGCCTGATGCAACAAGCAGAGCAGTACAGAGCAGCTCAGTGGAGCACCGAATTGCAGAGCGTCCTCGAGTCAAACATGAAACGGACCTGGATTGGTGAGAAGACAGACAAGGGTATTCGCCAATACACGAACCTGGCAATGGGAATGTATGAGCTGGCAGAGCGTGCCAACCGCGCCATCGTCGTAGACATGGGCAGGGAGCTCGCCAAGGACATTCTAGCCAAAGATAAGCAGGCTCTAAAGTACCTAGCCAAGATGGGCGTGGGAGCCCGCAGAAACATCGAGGATGCCATTGCCAGCGGAGACACAGCCCTTGCAGAAAAGCTGCTCATCAACAACCTGCTCGACAAGACGGTCTTCCAATACAATAAACTCTCGATGAGTCAATTCGGTCGAGCCATGGGTCCAGTCATGAGCACATTCTCCAAGTGGCCTACCGTGCTTGCTGGAGACATCATTGACACGTACGAACGACAGGGCGCAGGCAAGGGAAGCATGGAGTTGGCACGCAAATACTTCGGCCCATTCGTATTGCTGGCTGCAGGCAATGCAGCAATTACTGGCGGAGAACCATTCAAGCAGGAAGATGTACAGACTGCAGCACTCGTCGGCGGTAAGCAGGGTTTGACCAGCTTGTCCCCGCTGATGTCACTCAAGCAGGGCATCGGCATGCCGCCACTTGTACAGTCCGGCAAGAAGTTTACTGAAGGCGCATTGACTGGCGATATGAATAAGGTGGTGGGAGGCTTGGCGAGTGTGGGAGATGCCTACATGCCTGTGATTCCAGGTATCCTGAGAACCATCAATGATGTGAGCAAACTGACGGAAGGTCAGGAGACGGAGATAAGGAGTCTGGAGTCACTCTTCGACGCTGTCACGGAGTAAACTTCGTTGCTGCTCCGTGCGAAGTTGGTCCAGTTGATACTCCATGTGTTCAATCATGTCCGCCATCTCTTCTATTTTCTCGAGCATTTGACGCTGCGAATGAACTACGTTGTACAACATTGTAGCAATATCAACCGACACTAGATTGACTACCGGCTTGGGTTGTTCGACAGTGTTGGTTTTCCAATTGGTCTTCTTCCTAAAATTGAGTACATTGCTCTTTTCCATGACGGATTCCTCCGGGCAGGAGAATTCCCGCCACAAAGTCATGATAACACAGATACGCTAAGAATCCATTCAAGTTCGGATACATCGACCTGCTTAACTGTATACACAAATAAGCTAAGTGGTTGTTCTTGCTTAGCTCCAATAATTCCGGGCTGTGTAACTACGCAAGTTTTGCCAAGCAGAGGATTGACCGAGGCAATTACGATGTCCTTGGCGGGGTGAATTGTGCCGAAGTTCAGCTCATAGATACGGCCCTGTCCCAGTTTGCTGGTCGGCTCTACATCGTCCTTACCTGAGTGTTGAATAATCTGAGGCTTGCTGAGGCGAAGTGCCTTGTGGTCTGGACTTGCCTTTACCTCCACTCCTTCCGGGTGCTTAAGGCCCATCGACTGGTGCACGTACTTGTCTTTTGTGAGAGTTCTGATACTAATAGACATGGGTAGTTCTCCTTCTGTGAGGTGTTTATGAGCTATTTTAAGTTACGAGAATTCGAGTGCCAATGCAAGACTAAAGATTGTATGGGCAAACAACCTAGATTGAGGATGAGTCAAACTTTACTTGACGCACTAAACCGTATCCGCGAGGAATTGGGTCAGCCCATCGTTATCACGTCCGGCTTCAGATGCAAGAACCACAACCGGGCCGTAGGAGGTGCACTAAATTCTAGGCACATGTCCGGCGATGCGGTGGACATTCGCCCTGCGTCTGGCTCTGCGGAAGATTTGGAAGAATTGTGGAAGGTGTGCGAAAGGGAGGCGGCTATTGTGGGGCTAGGTGACGGGAGACGCAAGGGCTTTATCCATGTAGACTGTCGTCCTGGGACTCGGAAGGTTTGGCAGTATTGACAGGAGTCAAGCTTCCCCGCCTTCGTCGTCCTCTTGGGTCGCTTGTATGAGTAACACATCAGCAAGTTGCTGTCCATTGATTTTGGGTGGTATGTAACTGAGGCTCGGCTTGTACCAGTCTACGATACGGCAGTGTCCATCCAGGTACTTGCGGGCAAAGGCAATTGCAGTATCATCTAGTGTAACAACCAAGGGCTCTTCCTTGTAGGAGTCCAGCTCGTCAATCAGGTTATCCACATCATCCCTGCGTGTCTCCAGTGTGACAAAGTCAAACTCGGATACATGTGCCCTTTCAAGCATACGGCACATATCCCACTGTTCAGAGTTACTTAGTTTGTAGGTACTAAGAAGGACGATTGGCCTCATGTCTTAGTTGCCCCCTTTATTTTGCTAATCTCTGCCTGCATCTCAGCACGCTTCTTTGGGTGCGTATCCAGCATTTGTGTCTCAAGCTTGGTTGCCTCGCGCATCTCGGCAAAGCCCTTGCGTTTGGTGCCATCCAGGAACGAGGCTGAACCTTCCAACCCATAGAGTGCAGGGATAGGCAGAAGCTTCATTAGGAGTGGGTGCTCACAGGCAGGACACTTGCTTGGCACATCCCATCCCTCGACGACTGCGTCGCAGGACAGACACTGAAAGTCCTGCAGCTTGGGAGACTCCTCCGCATTTGCTGTCACATAGTAGAAGTCCCAGCGTAGAGATTGGTGATGTTCCATCACGTAGGCGGTAGCCTTGTCCATGCTAGGGAATGGGCCAAAGATAAGTTCCTGCTTGTTTGCATAGCACTTTGCGTAGGTAACCTTAACCATATTAGAACTCCACCGTAATACCGACACTGACTCCCTTGAGTTGCTGTGTCGAGAAATTGTAGGAAGGGCTAAGTTTGAGGAAGAAGGGTGTGCCTGCCAGACGAATTCCTGCGTCCAGACTGAAGATGTATTCCTTATCCTTGAGCAAGGCAAGCGGTTCTGTGCCCATACCCAGATGATACTTAGGTAAAGGCAGGACAGGCTTCAGGACAACTTCCGTAGAGCCTTCCTGTTCCTTCTTTTCCTCGCGCTTCTGTTCCTCTGTACGAGTAGTCTCCTCAATTTTCGTACCATCTGGCTTAGTGATGACACGGTCACGTGTGACTACTCGGTCGACGTACACTATCTTGTCCTTGACTACAACCTTTTCCACGACCTTAATTTCCGGCTCGCAGGTCTGGGGTTTTGGCCACAACTTGAATCCTGCGTAGATGACTACCGCCTGAGTGACGAGTAGCAATTCCTTCCAGTACCTGAGTAATAGTTGTGCAATCATTGTGGATTCTCCCTGTAGTAGAGTACGGCCTGTGCCGGATGTGGTGGATAACGACTGACCTTGACTATGCGTACTGCCTCGGCATGCATATTCAGTTGTGCCAAGACAGCTTTAAGATGCGAAAATGGTTTGTACTGCTCACGGCGCATCCACTTACCTGACGTAAAGAACTCTATGGCATAGTTGTGCTCTTCAGGTAGTGTCCAAATTGGATTCTCCCGGCTCATCAAAGCAGTAGTCATAACTTCTCCAACTTGATGTACTCATAGAGATGCTTAAATAGGTCACGTTCGATGGCATAGCCCGAGGCAAAGTAAGTCTTGTTGGCTACCTTGCGCGGCTTGAGTGCATGCTCGTGTACAAGGTACTCAATGGTTTCAATTAACTCCGGCAGGTTACGGAAGATGTAAGCTTCGGACGTCAACACAAACTGGTATACAAATATATCAGCGCCCTTTTCGTACGACTGCCAGGGTCCTCCAGGTTTCTGTTGAGAAAGTACCGAAAAACGCTCAAAGAAAAAGTTTGGAGTCTTGTCCGGGTGGTAGTTGTCTGACTTGAGTTCAAGCTTCAGTCCCTCGCCAGTGAGAAAATCATAGTCTCGCACGGGTGCCTTGATTAGAGAGCTGTGAAAGTTAGACTTCCATAGGTTCTTGAATGATTGCTCACCCTGCTCGCCTATGGAGAGCTGTTCCTTCCAGCTGTATACCTTTTTAGCCATATAGCACCACTGCCTGCTTAAAGTATTGTGGAAACAGAGATTCGTGCTGAGTGTACAGCCTGCGGAAACTCCGGTCAAGAATAAATGTTGCACCAAAATCGTCTGGACCACGGCAGATGCGTCCCGCTGCCTGTACGACTTGCTGTATGGCCTGCCATGCGTAGCGTTCCGGGTGCGTCTCCGAGATGTACTTCCAGGCTGGGTCACCAAGGAATGGCCACGGTACCTTGGTGAGTATCTGCACTTGGAAGTCATCCCCGTAGAGGTCCAGCCCCTCGTACAGTCCCGAGCCCAGGAGGACTATGGGCTCTAATGACGTTTTGAAGTGTTCTATAACGGCCAACTTATTGTCGCGGTCATGAGTAAGTACTCGTTCTCCCATCAGATTTTGTAGGTAGGGTAAGATTCTATTGGCCAGAGAGTACGGGATATGTACTAATATCTTTGTCTTAGGATGAATGTTACATATACTAGCTACTCTGCTTGCTAGGCTAGCTAAGCTGTCTGGCGAGACCGGATAGCTGAGCCTGAATCCCTCCTCCACAGAGATGGGTCTACGCTTCGCCTCAATAGGACTGTCGACCTGGATGTACTTCACCCGCTTCCCGGCCAGGGCCAGCTGCTCTACCTCAAGCCAGCTGATGGTACCACTGAGCAGGACTATCTTCTTGACCTTCTGCGAGGGCCAGAGAACCTCCAGCTTAGGCTCGTGTGAGGTGTCCAAAGGAAGGAGTGTCAGGCAGTCCCTCTCCCGGCCTCTGTAACGCTTGTCTCCCCGCTCGACTAGGTAACGCATACGGCCTGTCTCCAACTCTTCACGTAGGGCCTGCCAGGAGGCTTCCCGGAACTCACGCTTCTTCACCCACTCAAGCAACGCCTCATAGGTGTCCACGAACTGAGGGAGCCTGACCTCGTCCCCGCCCTTGAGCAGGATACGGTCAACCCAGATGTGCTTAGCTGCGAGGTCCCTGGTCATGTTGACAAGCAGGTGTGCCTCATCGACCAGCAGAACTGGGGAGTAGAGTTTATGGGCCAAGTAGGTATAGTAATTAGCGACACGGTACGGAACCTTGTGGACTTGCTTTACCTGCCTAATGTAGACGCACTGTCCGCAAGTTTCCCCCATGACCCTCTTCCTTGCCTGACAACTCATCTCCTCGCCATCCTGCTCGGTCCCGCCTGCATGACAAGAGTAGCTATCCATGTTCCGCAAGGCATAGATACCCTCGGACTCGACGACCTGGTCAAGCAGTACATTGTTGGGCACAAGGATTGTGGACTGCATCTTGTGTTCCTTATGGGCCCAACGTGCAATTGTACTCATCATGCGAGTCTTGCCTGCCGCCGTAGGTGCCGAAAGGACGAAGACGTCCGCCTCGTCCCAGCACTTCTCAAGCTTAGACAATGCATCGACCTGGCAGTCACGGGGACTACCACGGAAATACTTGAGAAGCATACGCCATTCTCCTATTTACTGACTAGCTCTAAAACTTCTTCTACATTCTGTATTTCTTGCCCGGCGGTAGCGAACAGAGTAAGCCCCATTACGGTCGCATCCTTCATATCCGACTTCTCGTATTTGGGCAAATTGCCGCGCACCCATGCATGCCAGGTTGTACTCGGTATCTCCAGAATAGACTGATACTCTACGGCCGCCATGAAGATACTGACTGAGCGGTGCAGATTGATGACGCCCTGCGTACGGAAGTCCCCGCCCTTACTACCCATGAAGGGCGGAATGTACTCGATGCACAGTACATCTATATTTCCAAACAACTCCGGATTGCCTTGGATGGACTCCAGAATTTGCCGATACCTTTGGTGTGGTTGCTGCTTACGCTTGCTCATCTGCATCTCGCCAGACTCAATCCAGACTGAACCCTCAAAGAGCGCGTAGCCCGGCAGTGAACCGCCCGACGCAGGGTCAATGCAGAGTACCCGCCCTTCCCGTATGGAGGCCGACAGTCGCTTAGCATCAATGGCAAACTTGGAGAGCTTCTTACTGGCCATTACATCACGTCCTCTCTGTCGTACTTTTCTACCTCAGTCTCATGTCCCTTGAGGATAGAACTGAGTGAGCCCTTGAACCACTTATCAAAGGTCGCCCGGTCCAGCGTGGCAAAGCGGAAGCACAAGATATGCAACCACCTATAGCCCGTCTCAGGCTCATCGCCCCTCTTGACCAGATGCCAGTTGCCTAGGTCAACCGAGAAAAGGTACTCACGCTCCGTAATCTTAACGGCGACATCCAAATAACACTTGCCGTTCAACTTAATTTCCATGCATCGCTCCTTCGCTTTCCTCAGTCACTCGCAATCCTCCGGCTTCGCCTCCGGAGTCTTCCCTCACTCAAACTTGTCCTGTGCCCAGTTGTCAACAATGTTTGCTTCGCCCTTGAACTTTACGCTTCCATTCAAGAAGGAGTTTAGCTCGTCAAGTACAGGCCCGTCAAGCAATTCTTTCGCCAGTTGTGCCTGTTCCTCTGGAACTTCCAGCATCACACAGTCATGGATGTCCCATATGTACGGCGCATAGCGTATATTGTGGCGTGTAAATATACGCTCGGCGTATAAATTGAGGAACACGAATATGTCGTGGCCGCTCCCTTGGATACTTCTGTTGACAATATCCTTCATGTAGTCCGAGGCTACGCCCATCGGCCTGCCAATCGGATTAAGGAACCAGCCGTCCGTGCGCTCCCACTGTGCAAGTAGGAACTTCTCATAGTCCTTCACCGCAGCGAAGAGTCGCCAGTACTGTTCATGCATGCTCTTGGCTTCGGTCTGGCTAATGTGGATGCCCTGCAGTGCCAATCCTTGGCGAATCTTGTTGGCCCCCGCTCCATAGGAGCTACTGAGGTGTAACAGTTTTGCTATGTTACGTGCCTCCTTGGCAACCTTCTTAGAATGCGATACGCTTTCTTTAGAATTGGAAAAAGGGTCATAGCCCGAAGCGCGGATAGCTTCGCCAACTCTACCGCCCAGCTGTGCACCTACACTTAGGTAGACACAATCCCAGCCAGTTGATTCAGGCCCATACAAGCGCATAAGAGTCGGGTCTCCAGAAGCCATGGCCAAGACGTGGGGCTCAAGAGAAGCCACATCAAAGATGACAAGCTTGCATCCAGGGCTTGCAGTCCAACATTCGAGGTAGGGTCTATCCTTTGCGACGTTCTGTACATTGAGTCCATCTGCTCCTCCCAATCGGCCGGTATACGTTCCCGGACATTTTAGACCTACATGCAAGAATGCTTTGCCGTCCAACTTGTCGAGGCATCCTTGTACCATTGTGCGAATCTTGTTGCGTGCATTATACTCGATAAGCATTGGGCCGTGTGGTTTGAGTACCAGCAAGGCATCCTCGTCCACTGCAGGCTCGCCGTTGTCCGTAGTAGAGAGCACATCGTAGCCCAGCGCCTGATAGAATAGCCATTGCTTGTGTTTAGCTGAGTCAATGTTGAACAATCCCAAGTCCTTACTCTCTGGCGTAGGCACATTTAGACTAGCCAGCTGTGTCATCCTCTGGTGTTTTTCGTGCCATTTTCTCCAAGGAATGGTAATTTCTGGTACTGAATTTTCCAGACTAGCACGTTTCTGCTCCCACTTCTCCCAATTCTTGGACTGCTTGCCGTCGGCTTTCCAGCGTGGCGGCTCGTTGCCCAACTCTGGCAGCTTCTTGTATTGTTTGGGCTCGGCTTCCTTGTGTTCCTTGAGTACCCGCAGGTTGAATTCCTGCACCGCCTGCTTGACTCCGTCAGCCAGGTAAAACTTCTCGAGCAGTGAGGCGCACTCCCCATCCAGGTCCTTGCGGTAGTCCTCGAGTTTGCACAGGTTAATGTGGATGCCGCGCAGTTTCTGCCAGATGACGTGCCGGATGGTCGACATAAAAGCAGGACCATACTCCGCAAATACCATGTATTTCTGTAGTACAGGTTTAAGGACTAGCGTCCAGAGTAGGTAGGTAGCATAGGCGTCGGCATGGCAATACTTCCCCAGGATGTGCTCAGGCGCACGCCACATCTGTGATTTGTCCGGGCCGCCGTGTTGCATGGCGTGTCCATTCTGTACAAGCCAGTCACTCAGCTCCGCCTCGTTACTCTCAGGCCAGCCCAGCAGGTCCACCATGGCATTCTTCAAGCCATACTTCTGTCCTGCCCACCCTTCGCAGGCGAGCCAACGATAGACAGCGTAGGTACAGTACGTCCAGTTGTGGAAGTCGGGCTTGTCCTCGAATCCTTGGCCCTTCCCCTGCGCCAAGTAGAGGTCGCGTGTAAGGTACGAGCCGTCGAATACTACATTGTGTGCGAGCAAGGGGACCTGCCACTCAAACAAGGCAAGCACAAACTTGTACCACTCCTGCTTGTCCGTGACGGCGGAATAGAATGTGCCCCAATGAGAGCTGACTCCCACGCCCACCACATAGTTCAGCTCATAGTCACTGGCCATTTCGGTGCCGCGTGTCTCGAGGTCTATGACGAGGTCACACTCGCGGTGCTCACTGACCAGGCTTTGCAGCTCGGAGAGACCGAGGAACGAAGCCTCTGCGGGTGGGTTGGTCTGTACCGGCTTCAACAGCGCGAATGGTTTCGTCTGCATCAGGCATCTCCCTCGATTCCAGTTTACGTTGTGCGAGTTCTTTACTCATACGTGGCCACAGCTCGTGCCGGTCCATCTCTTCCTTCCAGAAGAGGGCACCGCCGAACTTGTGCTTTACCTTATTAGTCCGGTCCATACAAAACCTACGAGTATAAAGATTACGTAAAGTACTGCGACCATTACTTGAATTATGGTTCGGGCTTGGCTTTCGGCGGCGAGTCCTTCTTCGTCGGCTCTGGTGTCGGCGTGTTGTCCGGACAGTACGGCTGAATCTGTACGTCCTTCTTCGGGTGTGGACCTTTGAGTGCCTGACATATATCCCCCGGCGGTGTTTCAGGTGTTTCCTGAACAGGTTTAGCAAAAGCTAAGAATGTAATGAGTAAGAGACCAGCAAAAAGTGAAGTATACATAGTGCCTCCAAAGGAAAGGGGCAGACAGTTTCCCATCCGCCCCGGTTCGGGTTACTTCTTGGGAAGGTTTCGGAACAGCGAGTAATACTCACCGACCTCGCTCTTGCCTGAGTGATACTTGATGCCACTCTTTGCATCGCGCTCAGAGAGCATGCAAAGTTTGGAGCCTTTCTCCTCGCCGTCCTGACGGGCATAGAGTGCAAAGGTTCCGTCCTCGTTTGAGAACAGCTTGTACTTCACTCCGCTCTCCTTATCCGAGCCGGAGTACTGCTTGCCCTTGGGACCAGCCTTGTCAAAGAACATGCCTGTGAGGCGCTTGTTGACCTTCTCGCCATTCTCTTCGACAGTGACGTAAAGGGTGAAGTCTGCGCTTGCACGCGAGCCTCCCTTCGCGTTTGTGCTGGGACTATTGCCTGTGCGAACTGCATTGCCACGAATGTTGGTTGGTGCGTTACGTGTCATGCTCATGTGGAACTTCCTTCTGGGCGTCTGCCCGTTATGTAGTGCTGACTTTGGTCTTGACCTGCTCAAGCCAAGTCTCGAAACCTTTACTCTCGTACTCATCACATGTCGAGGCCAGCGGACAGAAGTCACATTGCTTCCAATTTTCCCGTTGCCCTGCAAAATCTAAATTGATAGGGCGTGGGCCTAGCTGTTTCTGCCTGGCTAAATCCTCGACTAGTTCGTAGTACTGCTGAATTCTATCACGCGAGATGATTGTGTCAACCCATTTTTTTCCTCCTACTTCACGGAAATGTAATTGCCCTTTAACGAAACGTAACTCAAAGCCTTTCGTAAATGGCAGGACCTTCTTTATTTCATACTCGCCATCCTTATTGATGGAATACTCGCAGTAGTCGGCATTGGCCTCGCCGTGCTTTGGAAAATGCTTCTGTGCCCAGCCCATGACATGCCAATCAACTCGACTCGTATACCAGAGTTCAAACGGTACCTCATAGTCACTCTGTTCAGAGAGTTTCCACATGTAGTGTGCAGCTTGTGTGAGGTGTCCCGTCTTGGGCTTTCCTTGCAGGACTGTACGTGCAGTCCAGAGCGAAGAGACAAGCTTGAGCTCAAGTCCCCGCACAAGTTTACCGTCGGCCTCGGCCAGGACAATATCGGGCCTGCCTGTCACTGGTGTACCTTTCTTGGTCGCCCATTTAATTGGTACTTCCTCTTCCCTAAGTATCTTGCCTGGCCATGAAGCATTGAGTACCTCGAGCCAGCTATCCTCATTGGTACGTCCCGCTGCGAACATTAGGTCACGTGTGCTGTCCTCCTCTGCTCCTTTGATGTCGACGCCGATGAAGCGCAGCACGGCCTGTCGGTGGCAAGTACCAGATACTTCAAGGCCCTTATCTGTAGGCTCGACGAGGCCCACAGTACCGCCGCGAAGTGTACCTACCTTGCTGCTCTCCTCTGTCTTTGCTTTGTCGGCCAGTGCTTTGGTGCCTGCCTCAAGCAAAGTCGTCGTCTGAATCAGGTTCAATTTCATGAGCTGCTGCCCTTTCCTTTTGTCTGCCAGTGACGAACGGTGTTGGAACGAACACGCCGAAGACTCGCATCAGTTCGTTTTGCTCGTTCATCCGTCCGTAGCTGGCGATGAAGTACGGTATTCTTTGTTTGTGCAGCTGTGGAAACCAACTTTCCGCTTCTGACCGTCGACTGCACTCTACGAACAGGTACAGCTGCCACTGATTTCCCAACGCACTTTCGGAAAAGTTCGACTCGTGCAGCACTTTCCAATGCGAAGGCCGGCTCCGCTCTCGTTTCTTCTTTTCTTCTGGCGTACTCATGTTGTGGCTGTTCTCCTCGGATAAGTAAATAGATGAGCAGGAAGGGCGACAAGGCAAGATAAAGACTACTCGCCATAATAGCGTTGATTAATCTGACGACAACCATTGCAAGTACGCTCCTCGTGCAGTGAAAGAAAGGTCTTGTCACAACGTAGACACCGGCGCTTCTTAGAAACGATGCCTCTCAGTCCATTTTTTACACGGGCCTCATTTTGTTCCCGCGTCATTTTAATCTTTGCCTCAGTCTTGCTCATGCTACACTCCTTTACTTCGACATCCGAATGTCGAGTACATTCTTCTTGCGGTCGTCGATGGGCTGTACCTCAATCTTCGGTCGGACAATGTAGGGACAATCGGAGAACGTGGCCACCAATTTAATTCTGCCAAGGGAAAGTTCGTCGCGCTTACCCTGCTTAATAATTTCTGCAGAGCAGAGCAGGGAGATGGAAGCATCTGCAGCCTTTGCCTTCAGCGCGGCAGTGCCTGAGTTCAGCCAGTAGTCATGGACAGTCAAGCCACGGAACGTGTTGAGTGGCATCTGCAGTCTGTTTGCCTGCATCTGCTCAATCTCCTCAATCTCGCTAACCAATGCCTTGACCTGGCTAAGCAGATTAAGGACTGGACCTTCGATGCCAGCACTTGCCTGGTGCTGCATGAGGACTGCGCCCGAGACAACCCGGCGGTCTGGACATGCAGGACTTTGCAGAATGACAAAGGCCATTGAGATGGCGATATGGGCAACACAGACAATTTTTTTGCCCTGGCCCTGCAGTGCAACAAGCTGGTCAATGATGCGTTTTCCTGCGATGACTGAGCCACCTGGACTAAGAATCTGCACATAGATGATGTCACTTGACAGGGTTGGAATCTTGCGAGCTACACCCTCGACCATGTCCTCATTGACTACACCGAACAAGGTCAATGTATTCTGCGGCTTAAGTACCGCAGTACGGGGAGTAGACGCAAAGGAGCTGCTTGGTATAATCAGCGTAGCAAGCAAGAACAAGATTGTACTAATAAATGCTTTTACTCTTCTGTTTCGCATATTTCATCGCCCTTCTCTATATTTATGGTCACATTGTATTTAGAGAACCCATCGTATCCCAGCAGCCTATCCGCTATGGTACGCAATAAACCTTGCAGTGCCTCCGCCTCTATCTTCCGCTGTGCCTCCTTTGTCCAAGCTTCCCCATAACAAAACCCTTCTGGCATGGGGTATGTATCTTCGATGTGCTTTCCTTCAGCATCCAGCCTGTTCTCCGAGAGCAACCACCCGTTGACTAGCTCGAGTACGACTAAGCGCGTCTGCATACTCTCTATCCTCCTTCGTTATCTGACGGAACCCTTCAATGGAAATCCCACGCAGCTGTTCATATGTAAGTGTAGGCGTGTCACGTGTAACACCCACCAAATAGCCCGTTCTATCCGCGTCCCATGCCTTCCTATATTCCCAGACTCTCTTGTGTGAGTCAATGAAAATTGCGCCAGTCTCGAAAAAAAAGTTGGTAAGCATTAGGGTATCTCCTCTTCCTCTGTGTTAGTTAATTCTCGTACACGTAGCTTGCACTCTGCTTCAATTTCTTGTTTGAGTTCCTCTCGTCTTTTGAGTGCGGTCTCCTCGTTTATGCAGATGTCAATGAGGTGCCAGCCTTGGTCAACCCGCATGATGGGCATGTGGTAAATTTGAAGGAGCTCCACTGCCCAGCGATTACCAAATCGGTCCTGCAATGTCTGTCTTCTCGTAGCGAACATCTGTGCTGACTCCTTCCGCAACATTATCGAGCAGCATGGCCAAGGCAGCCATTGCGTGTCCGAGGTGTGAGACTCCACTCTCCTACATGTAGCCAGTCCTCGCGGTGCTCAGGATAATCCTTCTTAGACATAGTCCTCGTCCTTGTCATTGATTGTCAGACCGAAGGGCTGCGCCTTCAGACTACCATCAGAGTTCTCACCCTTCTCGACTAGCTTGGAGAACCACTCATTTTGTTTCTCATTGTCGAAGATGGAAACGTGCAGCGGTCCCAGGCTGGCCATGAGGGTTAACCCCTTCTCCGGTTTACGTCGGTATGAGAGGCCCCATCCAAGCAGGGACAATTCCATATCGAAGGAATATTTCTCCAAAGTTAAAAAACCAGTTAGCATTATGTTAAAACGCATAGATTCTCCTCTTGTTCCCAACCCTTGCATACATAGCCAGACGTGTGTTTGAGCATGTAGCCAAAGTCGCGCTCCAAATTGTCGAGGTATTCTTTTGTGTCGGTCATACCTTCGCCTCCGGCTCAGAGGGAGCCTCGCTGGCGCTCGACTCCGCCTCCATCTCTTCCACCGAGTACCACTGCGAGTAGCTCTTGCCTTCTGCCTTGTCCATCTCGTACTGCATGGCGTAGAGTTGCTTCTGTGCCAAAGCCTCGTCAAGAAAGACTTTGGGATAGGCAATAGTCTCGCCGTCAAAGCAGATTATGTAGACCTTCATGGTTTGTCCTCCAGTGCGTCCAGGGCTTTGACTAGCTCGTCGTCCATCTTCTTGAGCGCGGCTTCGTAGTCTGCCAGGTCGAGCTGCACTATGTGTAGTGCGATATTTAATGCAGGCCAGTTCATGGCTTTGCGAAGCTCGGCTTGTCCTTCTAGCGTGAGTTGCATATCGGCTTCGGCTTCTTGCTGTGTAGCAAAAGACTGATTACGGAAGAGGTCTCCGTTTGGTTTGCAGATTGCGTAGACTTTCACGGCTTGTCTCCTGTTCCGGTCGAGCCGGGAAGCGGTTCGCCGGTTCCCGTCGACCCGAACCCACCCGTGCGTTGCTCCTGCTTGACCAGCTCCGTCCGGCGGTATGCGTAGGCAAAGACAAGCTGGGCAATGCGTGCTCCGGTTGGGACGTGAATACTTATTTTAGGGTTCGTGTTGTACAAAACAACCTTGATGGTGTCCTCATAGTCTGCATCAATGATACCCGGTGCGTTGAGGACAATGATTCCGTCATTCGCAGCCAGTCCCGAGCGGGAGCAGACCATTGCGAATGGCAACCCATCGTCAATCACAGGGAGGTCTGGCGGTATAACGTCCTTGAGATAGACTCCTGTGTCGACTGTCGCCGAACCGAGCGGGCGTATGGTAACCGCCGCTGCTGCACAGAGGTCAAGCCCTGCCGAGTACTTG
>Ga0194115_10001428_pt1 | contig 30648 bp, 25 predicted proteins | sample TA2MahsurfametaG_3_FD_148656 | JGI IMG/M metagenome (GOLD analysis project Ga0194115, IMG submission 148656) | Freshwater microbial communities from Lake Tanganyika, Tanzania - TA2015002 Mahale S4 surface | ecosystem: Environmental > Aquatic > Freshwater > Lake | place: Tanzania: Lake... | reverse complement strand
GCCTGCTGAATAATATTTAAGTTAATAGTGGCAGAGTTGTGCATCAAGTTGGCATCGTTCTCGCCGGTAAAAATATAACCAGCGCCTCCCATGTCTGCCGCTAATTGATAAACCTCGTCAAAGGGCTGGTCTAGTACTTTTTCTACCACATATTGGCGGGTAAGATCTCCGATGATGAACTCATCCGCCCGAGAGGTGGCAAATTCATGCTCTTTGATATCAACCCCTCGTATCCAGGCCCCTTCTTTTTTAAGTTTTTTAACCAGATGTCCGCCAATGAACCCTCCGGCTCCACAAACCAGTACTTTTCTCATATCAAGTTCTTTTTCGCAGATAATGCTTAATTAAATCTGCCCCTGCCAGTATCGCGAATTTAGGAACAATTTCTGTATAGCGTTTCCAGAGGCGTCGTGGCTCTTTGCACAAACGATAGAACCACTCCAATCCGGATCGTTGCATCCAGCGAGGAGCCTGGGTTAAACGGCCCGTGTGAAAATCAAAAGCAGCCCCTACTGTAATGATGTATCGAACTTTTAAGCGTTTTGCCAACTCATACGCGAATTTCTCTTGCTTGGGAGTACTTAGTCCAATCCAAATTATTTGTGCAGCTGACTCATTTATATTAGCTACTAAGCCGCTCCAATCTTCTTCTTGTATGGTACTAAACGGAGGGCTATACGTACCGCTTACTCTTTTATTACCAAATTTGAATGCTACCGCTTGCTTTAGTTTTTCCGCCACCCCCGGCTTACCGCCACAAAAAAAATGAGCCACTTCCAATGCAGAAGTAGCTTGTAATATGGCGGCAAAAAAATCAGGACCATAACAACGATCCATAGTGGGAAAACCCTTTAATCGGCCCCACCAAACTAAGGGCATGCCATCGGGAAGATTCCAAAAGAAGGAGGTAAGAACGCTTTTAAAAGAAGAATCTTGATGAGCTTCTACCAAGCCATGGGCGCCAGTGGCGCTGATGCAACGAACTGGTTCCTCCTCGTTGAAAGACGAATCTAAGCTCGCCACAAATTCTTGAACTGCCGAGGGCAGATCACGCTCATAGATGGGGATGTGGTGAAAGCGTAGCACATTCAATTAAGAGGCCATGAGGTTTTTATACCAACGGCGAATGAGGATGAAACCAAACGAGAAGAAAGAGGCTAAGAAAAAACCAGCCAAAGTAAATAATAGCTTACTTTTTTTTGTAGGAGTTAAGGGAGAGTATGGAACATCTAATAAGTTTAGCGCTGTTGAACTAGAGGCAGACTGGCCCATAAACAAGAAGGTTTCCAGGTTTTTTTGTGCTTCGCCGTACATCGTGAGCAAAATTTGCTCTTTCACCGCCAATGACTTTAAATCTACTTTATCCTCATTTAAAAAAATACCCATTGACTGATCCGTACGTCTAGCTAATTGTCTACGTACGTTGTTTAACTCACTTTGAATACTATCTACTTTTTTGGTCAAAATCGCCACGTTCATATTTGCTGATTCGGAGGCCTGATCCTGGAAAAAAGACTTTAGTTCATTGTAAATAAGCCTGTTCACCTCAATGGCAAAATCTTCGTCCGCGTGGGTTACATCCAGCGAAACTATCCCACTTTTTTTATCGAAAGACTTACCGACAATACCTTTCTCACCTATAAAGGAAGCCAGCACTGCTTTGAAAGCCTTACGTTGGGGGAAATTAAATACTTCCGGGATGGTATCAGCAACAGCAAACTTGGCTTTTACCAAAACAGTATCCTTGCTCCACTTTTCATCCAGCTTACCGAGACGGATAAAGTGGTTGATAACTAAATCATTGGTATCACCAATGATAGCAGAGGTTAATAATACTTTGCCAATTACTTTCTCAGAGCCAATAACCGCCACTGTTTTATCGAGTGAAGACCCCCCTGAACCTCCTAATAGAGACCCTAAACTTCCCAAGGAGCTTGCCAAGCCTGAAGGACCCCCTTCTTTTACAATAAATTTACTTTCTGCTTTAAAAACTGGCTTGTGCGAATAGGCCAAGTAGAACCCAGCTGATGCGCCTAGCCCTCCTATGAATACAATTAGAATAATATTTTTCCATAACAAACCAAACCAGGACTGAACGATCTTAATTAGATCTTTCAAACTGATTTCGTCGTCATTTACTTGAATTTCCTTAGGCTGGTTCATTATTACAATTTATCGTATGGGGGTAAAACTACAGGATAAATTGGAAAATTAAAAGTTGACCACCATGGAGTCAGGAGCTATATGAACATTTTTAGCTTTCCCAGATACGGTAACAGTCACTCCATTTATTATAAAGTTGTAAATCTCCATTTTACCTGTAGCTGGAAGCTTTTGAAAATCTGTTTTTGGAGTCGGTGCGGATTCAATTGCAATTTTAGCTGAATTGGGCTTACGACCTCTTTTTTTAGGAGCTACTGGAGCACCTTCTCGTTTTAAACGAGTTCTAAAATTGTATATAGTGGCGATAGATACCTTATAGGTATCCGCTAACTCTTTGGCATCTCTCCCCTCACCTAATAATTTTACAATTTCAGCGGCTTTCTCTTTGGACAATCTTTTTTTCTTCATAATTAGAATTTAATTGATAACTCTTAATTTTTACGAGGGGTGAAATTAGAATAATTTACTGAAATATTCTAATATATAACTTGAAAACAAGCAATTAGTGTGGACCAAACCAACCACATAAAGCAAGCACCTCTGCCGATTGTTATTTCTGGTGATAACGCATGCCCTCCTGAGGACTGCGGAGGCATCCATGGTTACAAGGACCTAATCGACATCCTTAAGGACCCGAAACACTGTGAGCACCGAGAGTCCAAAGTTTGGGCGGGTCGAAACTTCAACCCCGTCGAATTCAGCGTGGACGAATGCAACGCCGAACTCAAAAAACTACCCAGGTACATCAAAGAGTACGAGAAGGGGTTCTAACTGCTTTGGCTAACGTTCAATCATTACTGCCAGACTTTTTAAAGACATCATCGAATCCTAGAATTCGACCGCATAGTTCATACCCTACGCTTTGCATATGCTCCCGAATAACTGACTTTGGTCGGAACGCCGAGTTATTCTCAATAAAAACAAAGCGGAACTCAAACTTTTCAAATGAGATGCCTTCCAAGACCATCTCTTCATATCCATGATTTCTCACAAATAGTAGGTCGTACCTACCAGGCTCAACCAACTTTTCAAGCGGCTTAATTTCTACTGAGTCTCGGCCATGTTGTGCCGATGCTTTGCCAACGCCAAGCAAATAGTCAATTTCACTAAACTCTCGAGCCTCTTGGTCTACCGCCGACCATGTCGTCTGAATTGAGAATCGATCATGATCGGGGCCGACTCCAGCATGTATAAACCTTCCCGTGCGCTTGAGCGCATACAGACTGATAAACCGCTCATGAATGTCGATACTTGTGATTTCTGCACTACCCTCAGTTTGGAACAGCACGGTGTTGTTGTCCACGTATGGTTCCCCTGCCCCAATATCAAGTATTCGGACTGGTCCCGTTAATTCAAGTGGCCTCAAAAGCATCATTGCCACTTGATCACGACCTGCACGCGAGAATCCTAAAGATAATTTTATTGGACGCAGTTGCCTCCAAGTCAGTGTCTTGACACGATTGGGAACAAAGTAAACGCACTCTCGACAAAGCCAAATCAGCATTGACCTCAAAATGCGTATCCCTGTGTTGTACATGATCACAAACCTAACTCCACTAGACGCCAACATCAATGCCGACAGCCATTTTTGAACGATTAATCTCGGATTTAGTCAAGTTGTTTCTTAAACTAACCGAAACCCTCAACGCCAACATGAATGTCGACTTAGTCATTAGTTAAACAAACTACCTTTGCACAATCTTTATGACCCTGATAATTCTAGCTGCCGTATTCCTGAGCGTTGTGGTGATTACCCCGTTTGGCATTGCATATGCACGCAAAACCGGCAAGCTCGACAAGCCCTCGATTCGCAAAATTCACAAGGAACCCACCCCAAGTATCGGTGGGCACGTCTTTGTACCCGCCGCATTCGTCGGCTGGTGGCTCTTGGTGCCCGAGATCGACAGCAAGGTGCTAAGCCTCATCGCCTCGGCTGCTATTCTCTATGTAATGGGGATTATTGACGACGCACGCAGCCTTAGCCACAAAATCAAGCTACCGATTCAAGTGGCGGCAAGCACGCTCGTCATCTATGTGTGGGACCTCTTGCCCCTCAACTTTGGCGGAGCCTTTGGCATCCACCTCGTGCACAGCTGGTGGGGATGGATCCTCATGCTCGCCTTCTTTCAGTTCACCATTAACGCGATTAACTACACCGACGGGATCAATGGCCTACTCGGTGGGTACACCGTCGTAACCTTTGGGTTCTTGGCTTGGTTTACCCAAAGCGGAGACTACCCGCACATGTCGCACCTATTGGTGACAATGCTTGTGGCCATTGTCGGATTCTTGATTTACAACTTTAGACCCCAAGCCAAAACATTCATGGGAGACACGGGATCAACGGTCATCGGCCTTATCGCCGCCATGACCACCGCCCGTATCATCGGCAAGCAGCCCAGCATCGACCTCGGCACCCAAAGCATCCCCACCTTTTTTATGCTGGTCGCCGTGTTTTGGTACCCGCTCTTTGACTCACTTCAAGTCTACATTCATCGTATTAGCCGCGGAAACAGCCCATTTGTCGCCGACCGCTCCCACCTGCACCACCATTTGATGGCTTGGACGGATAAGAATCATGTGTTATCGAGTGGGATAATTATTGGAATTACGCTTCTGGGTGTATTTGTTGCTCAGCTGTTCTGATTCAAATACCTTTGAAACAAAAAAGTCCGCAATTGCGGACTTTTCTTTTTCAAGAATTGGAAAATCTTACAATTCTATGAGCTTGGCAACAATACGCTGAGCCGACTTACCATCCCATAATTCAGGAATTCTTCCTTTCTTCCAGTTACCTGCGAAGAGAGTTTTTAAAGCTGGGGCAATGTTCTTCGGATTAGTGCCGATAAGCTCATTAGTGCCTACAGTTACGGTCTCAGGCCGTTCGGTATTATCCCTAAGTGTCAAACAAGGAACACCCATTACCGTAGTTTCTTCAGTAATGCCACCAGAATCTGTAACTACTGCATATGATTTCTCAACCAAATAATTGAACTCAAGATAACCCATAGGTTCAATCATATGCAATCGCTTATGCTCAATGCCTATATCATTAAGCATTTTTTTAGTTCTAGGGTGAACTGGGAAAACTAAAGGCATATCGTGAGTATTATTCAGAATCTCATCCATCAATTCCTTCAGTTTCGCACCTTCATCCACATTCGCAGGTCGGTGTAATGTCATCATGAAAAAACCCTTTTCGCGAAGTCCAAGTTGTGCCCAGATTGTAGGCTGAATAAATCTTGATTTGTTGGCAAGAAGGGTATCTATCATACAGTTTCCTACGAAGAAGATTTGATCATCTCCATATCCTGATGCTTTAAGATTTTCATTAGCCACTTCAGAGGTAGTAAAGAAGTAGTTTGTTATCGAATCCGTCACTAAACGATTGATTTCCTCTGGCATCGACCAATCATTTGAGCGAATGCCTGCTTCCACATGTGCAACCTTTACATTAAGTTTTTGAGCAGTAATTGCACATGCCATAGTTGAAGTTACATCCCCCACAACCAAGACTAAATCAGTCGGATGGTTCATCAAGTACTCTTCGAACCGCAACATGATTGCACCAGTTTGTTCTGCCTGAGTACCCCCTCCTCCGTTCAAATTGGCATCCGGCTCAGGTATGTTTAATTCTACAAAAAAGTCCCCAGACATCTTCTTGTCGTAATGCTGACCCGTATGAACAAGTGAATAATCTATATCAACACCTTCGGCCTTTCTCTTTTTTATTTCATGAATGATAGGTGCTACTTTCATGAAGTTTGGACGTGCACCTGCTATTATAGTAATGTGATTCATCAGATGTCTGTGGTTATTGTTTCTAATACTTGTAGCGCTATAAGCTTTCGGTTGTAAGCCTCAGCAAGTCTTTGGCACCCATTTTTAAATTCTGAGTACCGCTCTTCATCGAGAATAGCGTGACACTGTGCTATGAACTCTCCTTCGTTTTCTGGTTCAAAGCAAATTCCTGCATTAAAGGACTCTATGATTCCTTTAGTTTCTCCTTGTAGGCCGAGTAGAATTGGTTTTTGTAGTGCCGCAGCTTCAAATATCTTACTCGGAATAACCGTTTTGAATGTGTCACTTTTCATTAAATTCACTAACGCCACATCCATTAGGGATAAATATCTAACCACCTCCTGCTTGGGAACAAATGGCAAAAAAGTAACATTGTTCAAGTTTAGTTCCTTTGCCTGTTTGAGGAGATTTGCCTTCTCAGCACCTTCCCCAATAAACAGGAAATGAGCTTGAGGTAGATCTTCTTGTATCTTAGGAAGACTGCTTAAAATAAACGAAAGGCCATGCGCCATTCCATGTGTGCCAATGTAGGCGAATACTTTCTTGCCTTGTAAATGAGGATTGGCATCCATTAGTACTTTGTCCTTTGGACTAGGCTTAAAGAAATCTAATACTACTCCGTTTTTATGTACATTTATTTTCGAAGACTCGACACCTCTTGTCGTTATCTTTTGTTTAAAGGTGTCCGTAACCACAATAATCTTCTTTGCCGATTTGTATAACCTCAGTTCTACCCATTCTAAGAACTTATAGATTCGACCTTCGTTCATTGCACCAACGGCCGCAATAGACTCTGGCCACAAATCGCGGACCTCCATAATCCATGGTCGAAACTTAAAATAGGAAAGCCACCTACCTGAAATCGCAGTAAAGAATTGAGGAGATGTGGCTACGATGATATCAGTCTTAATCCATAGTCCGACTAAAAAAGCCATTACCGCAAATGAAACGTAATCTAGTATACGCCTAAGAAATCCTTCATTTGCCGTTATAAAGGACCATACACGAATTACTTTAATTCCGTCAGTAATTTCGCGACTAATAAGCTTGTTTCTAAAGCCTTCATAGACCTTACCATGAGGGAAGTTTGGTGCACAAGTAATCACTGTTACTTTGTATCCCTGTGCAACCCACTCGCGGGCGTGCTCATAAGTTCTCGTTGCCGGAGCATTTACCTCCGGCGGATAATTGTCTGTTAGAAATAAAATTCGTTTAACTGACCTCACTTATGGTAATTCGTATTAAAGCCTTGCAAGTATAAGTAATGACCTTAGCAGTGATTAAGCAGTTGTACCCTTTTGCATACTTGTACTCACTTACAGAGACATCAATTGTTTCACTTGACGATTCAAACTTCACTCCAAGATTATTAGAAAGAATGACTGTGTTATTGTCGACTCGTTCAATGTTAATATCCGGATGCAAATGCAATTTACCGCTAGCTTCAAAACTCTTTGGAGTATTTTTCAGCTCATCTGTAATAACTATTGGTCCATCTAATGTTTGAAAAGATCTATTAACAATAATTGGGTAATATCCAAAATGTTGAGCAGTGATCGTTCTATCATCTTGTATCAATTGAACTTTTGCACGCTTACCTACTCTAAATCCAGACCATACATCACTGGAATTGATTGCATTGACGACGATACAATTATGACTTTCAGTAGATCTTTCGAGCAGTCTTCGTTGGTTTTTTTCATACGTGCTAATCCCTGTGTCAACAATAACAGGAGCTCCTTTGTAAAACAACTCAAAATTGAGCTCATCAGCATGCGCATGTCCAGGTTGGTAGGAAGGCCCTATTGATCCTACATTAGCAAACATTCTAAAATTATCAGAATTTATCATACGGTAACCCGAATCTCCAAAGTGATTTACAGTGATGGGATAATGGTCTCCCAATAGACCGTAAGAATATTCAAGTATTGATGGTATCGATAGGGCAATGCCGTACGCACTGTCCTGCATCATTGGGATTCTGTCTAGGTCTTGCCAGTTTATTACTAGTCCTGTCATTCTAGTCGCATAGGACCTCAACTCTGGCTCTAAATTATCTTTTGTAGATTTTGCGAAATTTAATGAATCGAGCACCCTTTCAAGTATGATGAGATGATACATAGGACTTCTCTCATAGTGCATTCCATCGTTCAATACCTGTTTCTTAAGCTCACGGATCAGAAGTTTTTTACCTTTTCTAGTAAATTCTTCTTGTTTGGTTATCAAACCTCCAATGTAGAGCGCAAAGGCATTTTCTAAGAGGTGGTTTGCTAGAAGATGGTATTCCAATCTTCCAATAAGGAACATTAAATCCGATTCCAATTCACGAAAAAGCCACTTTTCTTTGATACCGAACTTTGAAACAAACTTCGCAGTATTAATTATTCTAAGTGAAGTAGGATAAGGATGAAGTATTATGTGATTTTTACTGGAAGGGGTGGAATAAAACTTTCTAAGAGTCGCTAGGCCTACTTCCTTTGACATACCAATTTGATGTAACCAATCAAAATAGTTTAGGTTGTAAGTCCAAAGCATTCCGTAATCTGCAAAAGCCCAATCTTGCATATCCTTTGAGAACGACCTTTCCAAATTTAAAAAATTAAAGGTCCATGTTGCCTTTTCTAAATACAGTGTTGTTTGTTTTATGGGGAAATCAGCCAAATCTAATTGAGCAAATAACCCATTGGATATCGAATCTCGTCTTTTAGGTTTATCGAATTTATATTTCAATCGGTAAAACACCTGTATAAACTGCAGGCCAATTATGGTATGATAAAGCCTACTTACTTGACGGAGATCCATTCACTTTTTATAAGCGCATTTAAAGTAGCAACAGTCGCTTTTGATTTATTCTCAACTCTTCTTCTTAATTTCTCCACCCCATGTTGTATTAATACCAAGTTCCACGTATCATCGTTTTGCGAGTTGCAGTAAAGAGCATCTTCTTCGATGTTTAGTTATTAGGCCTTTGACGCACAATAACTAACCTGGAGTACCTTTTACTTTTGTCAACACAAGTTATCGAATTAAAAATTGAATCTTTAATTCAGGTATTGTAATTTATTAAGATAATTCTTTTAATTTAAGAGTTAATCAGATAATTTTATTTTCTTTTTTAACTTCAATATTTGGTACTTTACTTAATATTAATCCAAGTTCCATTCCTTAAACTCTCTATGGCAGCAAAACTGGCCTTGGTCGTATTGATGATTTGGTCAAATGGGATGACTTGCTTACCGCCTTTTATCACGGACTCTATTAATAAATTAAATTGACTTTGGTGCCCTTTGTCTTGTCCAGATGATGCTGAGCTAAAGTTTTTAAAGCCGTAACCTGTTAACTTGCGCCAATTATCCATCACTAAAGTTCTTTCCTGATGATAAACCTCTACCCTTTCCTTTGAATAAGCTTTTGATCCATTGGCAAAATAATTGATTACTGCATTCGTTCCATTTTCATATTTAAGCAGAATTGTTGCATTGTCTGTGTTTTCCATAGGATGCTGTCCCAGAGCATTCATACATACTGAAACAACTTGAGAATTAGTTATAAAGGAAATAAAATCTATAAAATGACAAGCCTCCCCAATAATTCTACCTCCGCCTACTTCCACATCATGTACCCAAACATTACCTGGAATAAACCCTGCATTCATGGTTGCAACAATATTCATAGGGGAGCCGGTATTTCCCAAGAGCATTTTCATCTTGACCGCTAAAGGTGCAAAACGTCTATTGAAACCCACTGTTACCGTTTTCTTAGATATTTCTGTTGCCTCGATAATTTGATCGAGCTCTGCCAGGTTTAAGGCTAATGGTTTTTCAACAAATACATGCTTGCCTTGATTTAATGCTTGTACAACTAACGATGCGTGAGAATTGTGGCGAGTTGTCACCATTACTAAGTCAACATCGTTGTCATTCAATATAGAATTATTATCAGTTGTAGAATTTGCAATATTAAATTTTTTCGCAAGCACTGTACCTGTCAAGCCCCCTGAACTTGAAATGTACTTTAGCTTAACTTGAGTCTTTTTCAAACAAGGTAAAATCATGGCTGAAGTAAAGTTACCGGCGCCAATAATGCCAACTACACCTTTACCGCTTGAGAACTCAGCACTGTTTAATTTGATTGACCTATTCGGTTCATTTGATTCTTTCTCTGGATATTCTAAAATGGAAGCTATTGATCTTCCATTGTTCATATCAGAATAAATCTCATTGTAGTTGTCAAGAGCAATCCTTTCCGTAATTAAACTCTTCACATCTATTGAACCTGTAGCAATAGCATTTAAAATAGTTTCAAAATTGCGCTTTTCAGTCCAACGAACAAATGGAAGGGGATAATCTTGCCCTTTTTGCTCATACTGTTCATCATAACGTCCAGGTCCATAAGAACAAGAAACTTGAAAAGTCAATTCTTTTTCATAAAAATCTGCTCTCGAAATGTCTAATCCGATAACTCCAACTAAAACAATTCTTCCTCTTTTTCGAGACATTTTAGCAGATTGAGAAATAATCTCATTGCTTTTATTCGAGGCAGTTATAATCACAGCATCCGCACCAATATTGCCAGTTAAATTCTGCACATAACCAACTTGGTCAACACCCTCTCCTGGGTTTGCCGCGTCTATTTCAAATTTTCGGGCTAACTCAACCTTGCCATTGTCGTAGTCAAAACCAATCACCCTGCAACCATTCGCTTTCAATAATTGTGCCGTAACTAATCCTATTAATCCTAAACCAACCACAACAACTGTTTCACCAAGTGTTGGGTTAGCTAAACGAAGACCTTGTAAACCTATCGCCCCAATTACTGTAAAAGTTGCTTCCTCATCAGATACCCCCTCGGGAATTTGAACCACTAAATTCTTTGGAACGCAAACATATTCTGCATGAGGGCCATTCGAAGCAACTCGATCACCTACTGAAAAACCTTCAACACCTTTTCCAACTGCAATTACCCTGCCCACATTGCAATAACCTAAAGGAAGGGGTTGTCCTAATTTATTTAGAACCGCATTAATTGTTGGCTGCAATCCATCAGTCTTTACCTTATTAATAACCTCTTTAACTTTATCAGGTTGTTGTTTTGCTTTTTGGATAAAATTAGATTTTCCAAATTCAACGAGCATTCGCTCTGTACCTAAAGATACTAAAGATCTTGTGGTTTGAATTAACAAATGGCCCGCTTTTACTTCCGGTGCTGGCACTTCCTCAAGAATTGTATTTCCGTTTTTAAGATCTTGTATGATTTGTTTCATAATTAAATTAATTCAAATTTTTCATCACGATTTGGATAATTGATTAACACGGCATTGTATTTTCCTTTGAATACAAATAAACTTCCAGCTGCAACTCCAATTATCTTATACCTAGATATTACTTCTTTGATATGTTCAAGACTACCTGCGCCACCTAGAACAGTTATTGGCAAATCAGTATGATTTCGAATCAAATCAATGAGTTGAAAATCATAACCAGTCATCATTCCATCGTTATCGATCGAGTTTATTACTATTTCTCCAATTCCAATACTATTTAGCTCAGCTATAAAATCCAAGACTTTTACATTAGCCTTTTGTTTACCATTTTTTGTATATAAATCATATCCACCTCCTTTTAATAAACCCCGTTTTTTTATATCTAAAATAACAACCACGCTTTGATTGCCTATCTCTTTAGCAATGACGCGTAATAAATTAGTATTTGAAATAGCACTATGACTTAATGCTACTTTTTCAGCACCTAGGGAGATAATTTTTTTAGCTTGTTCAACTGTAGTTACACCACCACCATAACAAAAAGGCATTCGGCATTCATTAGCCAAATTTTTTATCATTTCAAAATCTGGTTGATGTGATTCTGCGGTAGCATCAATATCTAAAACAATTAATTCATCAACTTCTTTTTCATTAAATATTTTCACTGCATTGATAGGGTCTCCAACATATTTTGGCTCTGAAAATTTTTTTGTCTTTACCAAACCCTTTTTGTGTACCAAAAGACAAGGAATAATTCTTGCTCTTAACATTGTATTTCTGCAAAATTTGTAAGTAAAGCAATACCATTTATATGACTCTTTTCAGGGTGAAATTGTACGCCATAAATATGGCGATCGTTGATCGCTGAAGTAAATAATTCACCATAATGCGTCTGAGCTAATATCGATTCTTGTTTTTCTGTTTCATAGTAAAAACTATGAACAAAATAAAAACCTAAATCATTATCTATACTTTGAAACAATGCTGAATTTGAAATTTGATATATTGTATTCCATCCCATGTGCGGAAGAAATGGCTTTTGCTGTAGCTTAGAAATATCAAACTTTTTTACTTTTCCTTTTATCCATCCTAAACCAGCTTCGTATCCTTCCTCACTTCCATTACTCATAATTTGCATTCCCACACAAATCCCAAGAACTGGTTTTTGTTTTTCTAAGACATGATAATCTAGAGCATCACGTAACCCCGAATTATTCAAAACCTTCATTGTTGCATCAAAAGCGCCAACACCAGGAAGTATCAACTTTTCTACTTCGTCAAAATCATTTTTGGTGTTAACTATTTTATGTGATAAGCCAACTCTTTTATAAATATTCGCTACAGCTTGTATATTACCTGATCCATAATTGATGATTCCTATCATCTTTTTCCTCCTTTTTCTAATTTGAAATATCTCATGACTTTAGCTCCTAAAGAATATAAGTTTTCTTGGGATTTATAATCCTTGTAAGTTTTTTTAGGGGCATTAAAATATGACCATAACTCTTCAACAGTTATTCCTAGTTTATTTGACACAAACTCGAAATCTTCATCAATTTGATCTTTGGTATATACTTTTTCCTTTAGTTTCACCAGAGCTTCATTTCGAGTCATTTGATTGGTTAATATCAAACTCGAAAATTGAACTTTTCTAGTATCATAACCGAATCTTTCAGGTAACCAAAAACCTTCATAAAACCTCGTAAATCGAGATTCAAAATGTTTTTGAGGATATTTTTGATATCCAAATTTATCCACCAATTCTTGCATGGCCTGTTCCTTATTGTAAGGAATTAAATCTAATGGGCGGTATAACTTAATTCCCTTGAAATAAGGCAACCAGATTTTGTGCCATAATATGTTGGTTATTTTATAATCTTTCAACTTACCTGAACCAAAATTTCTGTAAATATCCTTTAATTGGATTGAATCTGATTGGTAATACATCCACTCTAATGGGTTTCTTACGCACTCTGTTGAATAATTTCCACCAGTTAAAATAGTTTTAATTTTATATTTCGATGCAAACTTGTACATCGTTGCGAAGAATGCATGATCTTGAGGCACATCAATATGCGGCACGCCAGATCTAAAAAAAGCCAGTTGAAGATCTTTCATTTCCTCCCAGTTTATTACCTCAGTATATAAATCAAGGCCTAATCCGTCGACAAGTCTTTCGATATTATTAACTGCTATTTGTGAGTTCCAACCGGCATCAACATGAAATACCAATGGTCGTAACCCGAATTCAGAAACCATCTTGTACAATAAAAATGAGCTATCAATACCTCCACTCATTCCCATCATACAATCAAAATCTTTTCCTTTTCCTTCCTTCTTAATTTTTTCTATAAGACCATTTAAATTTTTCACTCCTTTTTCATCAGTATGCCAGTGTGGCTTAATCTGTAACTCAAAAGTCCTACAATGATCACAAATTCCATTTTCATCGAAAGTTATTTTGGAATCAGATGAATCCATAACACATTTAGTGCAAACTTGAAAACTACGTTCCATATTAAAGAAGAGTTTTTATTATGTTATTGTAAATATTAAAAGCTTCATTCCAATCTGGCATGAGACTCAATACTTTAGAACCTTCTAACACCATATCCTCTCTAACTTGATCAGAATCTGCTAATTTTTTCATTTTGCTTAATATTTCTTCCGCGTCAAAAGGATCGAAATAAATGGCTGAATTTTGACAAACATCTATCGCAAAATCATACTTGCTTGTTAAAATTGGTTTTTTATGATACATTGCTTCAACATAAGTGCCAGAAAAAGATTCTAGTAAAGTAGGCATTAACAATGCATCACATTGTTTGTATAATGATGGAACATTTTCCATTTTTACAGCACCAACATTAAGTATAATATTTTCTAATCCAAACTTCTTTATGTCACTTAAAAATTTGTTTGCTTTATTATGCTGATCAGGATCCAGTGTAGTAATTAATTTAAATTCTAAATTTTGAGCCTTAATGCGTTTGGCTATTTCTAAAAATATTTCAATGTTTTTGTGCGGATAGTAATGTGTTAAATACAAAAACTTAACTCCAGCAGGAAAGTTATAATTCTTCACAACTCCTCCAGAAAGATTATCTAGAGATACCGCATTAGGAACAACTTTAATGTTTTTTATTCCATAAAAAGAGATCAAGTGCTTTCGCATTGTGTCTGTTTGTGCAATTAAAATATCAATATGCTTTGCAAATTTCTTAAAAAAATACAGTTTTGATTTTTTTACTAAATAATCACCCAAACTCATCATTTTCCAAACTTCACTTTTTGGGTATACCGCATAAGACCAGTCAAATAAAAATACTTGTTTTACATTTGTTTTAATTGGAATATCAGCCAAGTTGAAAACAATATCTATATCATGTTTTTTCAAAACTCGAGGCAAAATAAAACTATAAACAAATGGTAATAACAATTTATTCGCCCAAATTTTTGGAATTTGTATAAGTTTAATATTACCTTTAGTAATAAATTGAAAAGCACTTTTATGAGGAACTAAAACAACGTAACTTACTTCAGACATATTACCTGATAACATGCGAATATAATTCGTAATAATGCTCTTGCCGCCTCCTGACTTTGCACTTAATCCATTTACAAAAACCTTATGCATTTTTAAATTACTTCTTTAGAACAAGGAATATACTATTTGGAGTCATTTTCTGAATCATGTTGAGTCGATGATATCTATAATTAAAAGATAGTATTTTGGACGAAATCCTATCAATTTTTTGAACAAATTTGCTGTTATACTCTAATCTAAAAACTCGTTTCAAAATCTTATAGACAAATGAACAATCACAAAAATTTTTTGCTACTATATGAAGCTTATTTTATTCAATAATTTTTTCAAAATATGAAAGAGGAATTCCTCGTTCGTTTTTTGTCAAACCTTTTCTAGGCATTCTCCAATCCCCCATAGAAACTATTGGCTCTCTAATTAATAACATTCCATTGGGTTTTAGTACTCTAATTAATTCAGACATTACATATGATACGTTGGGTATGTGATGTAAAACACTAAAGGAAACGATAAAATCAAAACTATTATCTGGAAAATCAAGATTTCCTAAAATATTAGGCTTCACATAATTAGGCTCAATATTTCCCAGAATTTTACTGATTAATTGCTCTGATGGTTCAATAATAGTTAAATGTTCAATTTGTTGAATTATTGGCAAAAACTCATGACCAAAAGCACTACCAAAACCAAGAGCATTTTTAAATTTTCTATTTTTATCAATATATTTAAAACCATATAGTTCATTCATAGCTGTATATTGATATGAATACTTCTCTTTATTGTTACTGCCTAAATTTGCATAGCCTTCCTCTTCATCTTTATACCAATCCTTGATTTGTTCATAAGACAAATCATCACCGTAAAGTATTTTTCCTGATAAATAATCGTTTATTCTTTCATTATTTGATATTTTCATATTGCATTTGTATTAAGTTTCGAAGCATTAATAAAACCATCAGTCATTGCTGATAAAGAACAATTATAAGTGTAATGTTCATAACATTGTTTACTCAAGTGATGTCGTAATTCGGTATTCAAAATCAATAAAAGCATATAATATTTAAGGCTTTCAATATTATCTTGGCAAAAGAAACCTGTTTTATTCTGAATTATATTATATTTTTCTCCGCCTGAAATTGAATTAATCTTTGTCAAATAAGGAACGCCGTAAGCAAAACTTTGTAAAACAGATAAACCGGCTTGGCCAAAAGAAACAGAGAAATATGCTCTTTTGTATAAATCTTCCAGAATTTCGAGTTCAGTTATTTGTCCGTAAAATTTTACCCTATCCTGCAAATTCAGTGTTTTTACTTGGTTTTGCAATTTAGCATTCTCAACTCCATCTCCGACAATAGCTAAATCAATGTTAGATGGTATTCCATAAAGGATTTCTGCGAAAGCTTGAATTAAAACATGTAGTTCTTTCCTAGCATCAAGACTACCAACAAATAAAATTAATTTTTTTTCTGAAGCTTCAAAAGATTTTATTCTTTTTTGGACATGAAAAGTATTGTTTGCAAGAAATAATTTATTTTCTCCTACATTAAATTTTTCAAATATTTCCATATCATGTTTTGAATAAAAAAGATGGAAAATATTTCTATGCTTTGTGTAGTACTTCCAGAATTTATTAACAATAACATTGGTTCCTAGATAAGTTCCCCAAAAACCAAACCTACATTTGTTTTGCATAAAAATTGAAAGTAAAATACTTATGATATATCTTAAGTTACCTTCAGCAATAACTATATCATATTTATCATCAATAAAAGATTTAAAAATTTTATTTTGAACAAAGAATGGGCCAATTTTTCTTTCTTTTGTAATAATCTCTCTATACCTATCGTTTGAATTAACTGTTGCTTTACCCGAGTGAATTACAGTTAAATCGAAAGAATTTGAAAGTTCATTAAAAAATGCTTTTCTATAATGAAGGATTCGACTTTGTATAATCAACATTTTTTTCATTCTGATCTTTTAATATCTTTTAAAAGCGCCATCAATTACAAAATAATCATCTAGTTGGTGAAGATGATGACAAGATATCATTCCTTGTTTAAAATTTGGAGCAATACTTACCAACGTATTTTCTTTATACTCATGTAAATTTAATTCAATGATTTCATTTATATTTAGTCCAAACCCGTAAGTGCCATTTGAATTATTTTGAGATGGGCGATAAAGTTTTCCATCTCGTTCAAAAATAGCACCTCCATTTCTCGCAACCCTTGAATCAATGATGACAGGATTTTTTTTATGTGGAATAATTTCATTCAATTTCAAAGAATCGACTTTGTATATATAAAGTTCAGAATTATAATAATCATTAGTGCCACTGTTCATAAACAACCATTGTTCATCATTATTATCTCTGTAAAAGATAACATCTACAACTTTTTCCCCATGAAAAGCTGTAGAGTATAATTCCCAAACATTAGGAAAATTTACGCATTTATATATTTCGAGTCTTTGAGCCTCCGAAGTTTCTGGAATCATAAATAATTCCCCTTTATCCCAGAAACAATTCGGAAATGAGAGATGATACTCCTTCGAAATCACCTCATGAATATCCACAATTTCATTTCCGATAATTTTCCCTACAGATATTTTTCCTTTTTTTTCTGAATATGAATAATCCTCAAAAAAAACAAAAAAATCACCCTTCCAATTAACTAAAAAAGGATCAGCCCAAAATTTATCTTTTGGCAAAGGAATAGCCTTAAGTCTAAATAGCGTACTTTCAATAAAACTACCATGTCCTATAAACAATGTCCAACAATTATGTCTTTTTTTTAGGAATTTTGAATCGAAGAATTCTAAAGTTTTAGAAAGTAAATTAAAATAGAATCTTATACAATAACGCAATGTGATTTTAATATCTGGTATCCGATAAAGTACGTTATAATAAACAGAAGATTTTTTTAAACTTAAAATTCCTGTTGTTTGAAGAAGTCTGATGTTTTTAAACAAGAGTTCAGATGATTGTTCAAAAATATTTAAATAAGTTTTCACAAATGACCAATGTGTATTATAATAACCCTTATCTATAACAAAACCCCCATCTAATTCTGAAGTTAGTTTTTGCAATGTTACTCCAACAACAGCTTCTTTTTTGAATATTTCCCAAAAAGCAGGAGGACCTCCTCGATTGAAACTATTATCACCGTGATGAAAACTCCAAATTCCATATCTAGAAGATTCTAATATGTCACCCCTTATTATGTTAAATTCAAATCGTATTAAAATATCTAAAAAATAGCTTTTAACTATTTCAGAATCCTGGCTATTGAAAAAATCCACATAACCTTTTCTTTCTGGCGACAATTCTATTTGCTTAATATCGCTTAGTTTCTTGGAAATGTAATCAAAATTTGAAAAACTATTTTTCGCAAATAGAATAATTTCTATTTTTCTTTGTAGTTCAAAAATTAATTTAGATATTTTTTTTCTGTGTTTTAAAAATTTTCCTAATCTGCCGTAATTCAAAAAACGGCCATCTTTAATTATTAAAACTATTTCTAAGCTTGGGTCTTCGAAAATTCTTTCAATTATTTTTAATTCCCAATTACCTAATTTAGAAAATTCTGGTGCAAAAATTCCTATTCTCAATTTAGTTCTCGGCATAAGGCGATATCATGAATATTAATAAAATAGGAGTTGAAAGAGTTATTATTTTCTAGATTAAAAAAATAATTTTCGCGAGTATAAAAAACTTATATTTTGAATATAAACGATAAATAGGTTTTAAAGTATTAATATTTATTTTAAATTGCCAACTAATATCTAAATTATTTTTCATCGATAAATTCTCGAAACCATAATTCCACACAAAGAATTCTATATAAGAAAGTTGAATGATTTGATTTATCAGAATCATGTGCGTTAATGATAGAGACAAGCGCTTCTTTATTAAAAAGATTGCGCTCTAGACAACGTTCAGACAAAATAATATCAAGAGGCTTAATATTCAACTTGTTATCTTTTTTAAAAAATTGAGAGGTGGGTGTATTAAAGCCGAACTTTAAAGTACTATTCAATATTTCTTCAGGCAAAATGCCTTTCATAGCCTCTCTATGTATATATTTTGTTATATTTTCATGAATTTTAAAATTCCATGGGAGTGAAAACGAAAACTCTACTAGTCTAAAATCCATAAAAGGAAGACGACTCTCTAAAGAATTTGCCATTGAGATTGTATCTCCATAGTGTAACAAATTACCTAAACCTCCCACATGTTGTCTATATAATTCCTCATTAATTCTGCAGTCAAATTTTAATGTTTTATCCACTGGTGCGTCGGACATTCTTTCATTTACTTTTAATTTTTTTGAAAAAACTTTGCTTATTCCCGAGCGATATTCATAAATTCGATTTAGAAATGTAAAGCTATTACTCAAATATCTTAAATACATTAAAAAAGCATATGACAACGAATATTCTTTTGTCGTTTTCTTGTAAAGATTAAAGGCAGTTTTAAATCGTAACTTTTTTAGACTTACAATTAATGTAGAAAAAAAATGTTTTTGTTGGTATCCCAATAATTCATCTGCTCCTTGCCCCTCAAGTACAACTGTGACATAATCATGTGCACATTCCAATACCTGCATTAATGGTACAATAGCAGTAGAACTATGTCCGCTCTCTAAAAGATAGATTATTCTGTTAAGGTCAGATACAAAAGAGTCATATGAACTATCTATGAAATGATTTGTAAGGCCTAAATCTTTAGTATACTTCCTAACAATAATACTTTCATCGATTTCTATGTCTTTAGATACATATATTTCTTTATCCCGAAAACTAAAATTAGTACTATCAAAACATGCAGTAAAAGTATGGAGCTTTTCTTTGTGAAATTCTCTTAGTGTAAAAAGTATAGAATTAGAATCTACTCCTGATGAAAGCGTAGTCCCTACTGGAACATCACTTCTCATTCTAATCTTTACTGCATCAATAAAAAGTTCTTTGTAGATATTTTTAGCTTCTTCGAAATTTATTTTATTATTCGTTTGTGTAGGATATGACCAATATCGATATTTTCTAATTTCTCCTTTATGGAAGATTAAATTATGGGCTGGTTTAAGCCTAAAAATATCTTTAAACCAAGTTTCTTCGTGTTGTGCCCCAACACTCGTTCTACAAAAATTAGCAATTACATTGTAATTTGGCTTTTTTAAACTATTATAATAGCTTAAAATTGATTTAATCTCAGAAGAAAAGATTAAACATCCATCAACAAATGCATAATTAAATGGTTTAACACCAAAACGATCTCTAGAACAAAATAGTTTTTCATTTTCTAAATCATATATAGCAAATGCCCAATCTCCGTTAAATTTTGTTACACATTTTTCACCCCATTCTATATAAGAATTTAATAAAACCTCTGTATCACTTTCAGTTCTAAAAGTGTATCCAATATTAATTAATTCATCCCGTAATTCAATGTAATTATATATTTCACCATTATAAATAATTACATATTGTTCACAACTAGAAAAAAACGGCTGATTACTTTCTGCCTTTAAATCAATAATTGACAACCTTAAATGACCTAATTCAATATGATTGTCAATGCCCCACTGACCATACGAATCCGGACCTCTGTGATTCATGAGTTTAGCAGATATCTTAAAAAGATCTCTATCTATTTCTTTATTTTGGTCATTAATAACCCCAAAAATACCGCACATAATTATAAATCGATTCTAACTATACTTTAATTCTTTTTTAAAACTAGTAGTGGCAAAAAAGAAAATATAACTAATTAAAATTAATCCTTGTGTAGAAAATGCTGCACAAGAAAATAAAATCAGCATTGCAAAACCTAAAAACTTTAGATCCATGTTTTTCGAAAATAATATGGATCTAAAGATAAAATAATATATTGAAATTATGGCAATTAAACCAAATCTCAATCCAAGGTCTATCCAAGTATCATGTAGATTATAGAATTTTCTCTGGGTTAATTCTTGCGCACTAAATGCCGTATCTTGTAACCTTACAAAGTGAAATACATTATTTACATCTATTAAACCCGATCCAAAACCACTTCCAAAAAGTAGTTCAAATAAACCCCGTTCAAAGAACAATTTTGTCTCATAAAATCTTACCGGGTCCAAAAATAAAAACTTATCATATAAATCCCCACTTTGAAATAATTGAACAAAAAAAGTTATGGCTTTCAACGCCTCAAAATCAATATTAAAAACATCCAATATGTAGTAAAATATTAAAAGTACAGAAAATATAGAAAAAATACGACCAAATCGAAGTAATCCATTTTGAATAAAGTATAAAATTAATCCCAAATAATATGTTAAAACTATCATCCTTGTAGAATAAGCTACTAAAACAATAGTTGTAAACACTAATAAGGCTAATGCAAATTTTGGCCTGCCCTTTAATAAATAATAAAAAGTTGGTAATACAATAAAGGACTTTGTTGAATTATAACTGAGGTAATCTTCTAAATAAAGTCCAAGTTTCGCACGAATAAAAATATTTACCACTTCTGAAATTATATACACAACTAATAACTGATTTAGCACTGTAAGATTTATTCCAAATTTTGTATCCGAGTCACTACATAATATTGGAAAAGCTAAAACAACTATCAATAAATCTCTTTGAAGTGTGCCAAAATCTAGATCTGCATAATTCAGGAATGTAACTGAGCTCAAGAAAAAAATAAAAATAAAATAAAGGAACACATATTTTGAATTGTATTTTCTATTCTTAAAAAGTATAAATAACGCAATTAGATAAATCGCATAGCGTAACACAGCAAATGTTAATGTTAATCCAATTGGAACATTATCCACTGAAATAAAAAGGGCAAATAACATTAATGTATTTCGGAATTCAATATTATTGAAATTTACAACCGCCAAAACTAATGGGACAATACAGACTTGAGCATTAACTGGATTTAGTAGAAATCTCTGCGCAGCAAGAAAAGATACTAAAAATAAAAAGTACTTTACAAATCTATTTGGCATTTTTTACTTATAATAATACTCCAAGGTATAATTTAAAATTATTTGATGAGCTTTCATTAAACACTAACAATTATAGATTGAATTCCAGGCTTAAACATTATTAACAAATCAGTTTTCAATTTAAAAGTAAACTTGGAAATAAAATTAATTCACATTACTTCTAATTTAATAAAAATAATGGGGTATCTCAATTGCATAATTTCTTTAGAGTTGGATTTAAAAATGAGGTGTTTTTGTATGGGTTATTTAAAATATCATGCTTTTTAATGAGAATAAAATCTAGCAATTCGATCAATTCCTCTATAGAATTATAATACAAATTAAAATTTAAGTTTTCACGATAAACCTGAAAACTTGGAATATCTGATAACAGACATGGTTTATTATTTGAAAAACATTCAAATAGTACAGCACTAACTTTAAATTCAAATGAAGAAGGATAACTTAAAAGCAAGATGTCGGTTTCAATAAATACAGCTCTATATATCTCGTCATTTAAAAACTTTGGCAACCAGCAAATATTGGGGTGATGAAAACTAGGAGATTCAGCCTTAATTACTAATAATATTTTCTTCTGTGATAAATATTTCAAAAAAGAATCGTTTAAAAGAGAATTTAATAAAAAATTATCTCCGTACTTAGAAAATTCAGGAATAAATATTCCCAAAGAAAAATATTCATCTACCAATCGAAAATCTAGATTCTCTAATAAAATACGATTGCTTTGAGAAGTCTTGTAAGGGGGACTTAGCCCCAACGGCTCAACAATAATGTTAGATATACCGTACTTAATGAATTGGTTTTTAATTAATTCATTAAATACTAATATGTCTCCTCTCTTTGAAATATTTTTCAAGAAAAATAGTTTGAACATATTTTTCAACCCAGATACATTATTATGACACATAAAGATTAAATTGCCTTGCATTTGTACAAAATATAAAGCGATTTCATCAAAATAAGAGAAAAATACTACATCATATTTGTCGAAAACAACATTTTTTTTTATAAATCTAAGTTTTTTTATTTCTAGGATCCTGTTTATAATAGCACCCGTATAAGTGAAATAAGAATCAGGCAACGCTAATAATTTCTCTCCTTCTAGAAGCTCAAGAGATTTTAAATATGACAACTGTGAAATTACAGATATTTTGAAACCACAATTCCTAAATTGTTGCAAATAATTCTTATTCAAATTTACATGGCCAAAACATGCAATTGTATCTATATATAATACTTCTCTCACTTACCAAACAATTTTACCTTATTGAAAGGTGACTTTATGATACCAACAAACATACAAATAGTTTGGGGAAATAGAATAGTTAATTTATCATTTGTAATTATCATTGTCTTTTTTAATGCATAAATAACTAATATTAAATCCACAAAAATCATAGAAATTGGCAAGTAAACTATGTCATTCGTGAGGTATAAAAGAATTAAACTTGAAAAAAATACAGCAATAGAAACTAAAAGATATAAAATAGAAAATTCCTTGTGATTATTTGTTGCGAGCAATATTACTGAACTTGAATTCCATAGGGAATTTGTTAACATAGAAATTATAAGCAATGTAAAAAGAATTAAATTAAACTTAACAGCTTGATTTAACCATAAATTGTATAGACTCTCACCACTAAATATAAGAAATATACATATTACTGAAGTTATTAAAACTGAAGATGCTAAGGTTCGATAATGTATTTGTCTTAGTTTTAACAAATCGTTATTTCCATAGGTAATCGAAATTTCAGGCCATACACTTTTGTATAAAATATCAACAAATGTTCTACCGAAATTAACAATGGTTCTAGTAGTATTAAACAATACTACAGCCACCCCACCCAGAAAATAATTTAGGAGTAATGTTAGACCTTGAAAAACAAGAGAATTCGCAACGGGAAGTGAGAAAAAAGAAATTGCAGGAAGAAAAATTTCCTTTAACTCTTCTTTACTTAAATAACTAAAACCAAGAGTAAGACGATACAATTTAGAAGAATCATAATATTTAAAAAATAAACCTAAAAATTTAACCGTAACACCAAGTACAAATAAACAAAGAATTGAAAAGCCATAAGCAACCCCAACAATTAAAACAAAATATTCTAAGAAACGGATAATATTATCTATCATTATCCCTCTTGCATAATTATTGGTAGCTGTATAAAGTGTATTCAGTAAATTATTAAATGTTCCTAACAATACTTGTAAAAATAAAAGTAGAAGAGATATATTTACTACAGAAGAATCGATGTGTGAAAAAGAAAACAACTTAACAAAAAAACCAGTTACTACAAGTATTAATAACACACCTAGAATAAATGCAAAAGCTATTAAAATAAAAAAAATATTATTGTTTATTAAAATATTACACTTATCATAATGGCCACGAACGTAGTTAAAAACAAAACTATTGGCTGTTGCAGTATTTAAACCAATATCAGTCATTTGAAAATAAGCTGTAAATGTATTTAAGGCTAACCATTCTCCATACAATTCTACACCCCAGTATTTCAAGAATATTGGCACAGATATTAGTTGGAACAAAGTCATCAATCCCATCATGATTGAATTGGACGCAACATTTTTAAAAAATCTACTATATTTATTCAAAAATATTATATGAAAATTTTAAGAATTAATCGGATTTTGAATCATTAGTTTAGCAAGATCATTGATACTTATTAAACATTTCCAATTCATTCCATTTATGATTGAAGGGTTACTAACTAATCTCGAATACTCAGAATTGAAAGTTTTATCAATTACAATATGTTCCTCCCAGTTCAAATTAAATTCTTTAAAACAAATTTCTACCCAATCCTGTATTGAATAATCAACACCACTTCCAATAACTGCCTCACTAATATTGTCTTGATTTACTAATGTCCAAACTCCTTTAATTATATCACCTGCGAATGCAAATTCTTTACGCACCGACAAATCTCCAATCAGAAGCTTTTCCTTTGAGCCTTGATTTATTCTTCGAGCAGTTGAAACAATCCTTTGGTTTATATGTCTCTCAGACCGAAGAGGGCTATCATGATTAAAAAAATATCCAATATAAATTTTCATCGAAAACCTTTCTTTATAATACCTTGCAGCATAAACTGATTGGATTCGCGCAATTGAATATGGGCTCGAAGCCTCAAATGGTGTTATTTCATTAATTGGTTGACCAATATTCTTAAATTGCATTGCACTTCCAGATATAAAAACCCTAGTGTCCGGACTATGTATACGAACAGATTCTAGAATGTTTATTGTTCCAGTAGAAATTGTTTGATGGTTTTCAAAAAGGGCATTGTGATTTGTAGTTGAATTTGCAGCAAAGGAAAAAATATATTCTGGCTTTTTTTCTTTTATTATGTCTGAAACAAATGAAAAATTTGCGACATCTCCAATTATATGACCTTTGCTGCGAGAAATATTAAATACCTCTAGCCCTAATTTTTGCAAAAGTTTACTAAGATAGTAACCATCTTGACCATTTGAACCAAATATGATCGCTTTCAAAATAATATTTAAATGATTTCAATCTCAGGAAGCGGGAAAATAAATTTTCCACCGTTTTCTATAAATTCCTTTTCTCTTGCCAGAATGTTTTCTTTGAAATGCCATGGTAAAACCAAAAAATAATCTGGTTTCATCGCTTTTGCATCTGCTTCTGAAATAATAGGAATTAAAGTACCTGGTGTATAACATCCGAATTTTTCCTCGTTTACCTCAGCAATGTAAGGTATGTGCATAGAGCTTAATCCACAAAATTGCAAAAGAACATTTCCTTTGGTACTTGCTCCATAGCCAAATACTTTTTTTCCATCTTTAACCAATGCCTTTATTAAATTCAACAAATTATTCCTGTGTTTGAATACACGTTCTTCAAATTCTTTGTATGGTTTTAATGTATCAAGCTCCATTTCATCCTCTTGACTTAACATCCAATTGATAACAGCACTATTAGGCTTGTAAGTTGCTGTTTCTTTACAAGCAGTTACCGCAAAGCTACCGCCATTAATTCCATTCATTTGAACATCAATAATTTTCAAACCACAATTGGTAAGCATATTATTTACAACTTTCAAAGAATAAAATTCAATATGTTCATGACAAACAGTATCATAACTGTTAGTCTTTAGCATACTAGGCATATAACTTTGTTCAAAATGCCAAATACCTTGATCATCCAAACATTCAGCAATATCGTTTACAAAATCAAGAGGGCTTTCCAAATCATAAAACATAGCGATGGAAGTAATAATCTTAGCTCCTTCAGTAGGATATAATGATCTAAATTTTTCAGCAGTGAAAAAATCAGGTATCAATGTAATATCATCAGTATAATACTGCCTGAATTTATTGCCGGTTGGATCAATACCTACTTTTCTATGTTTCCCAGAATAGGCTTTCAATGAAGTTGCGTCATTACTACCAATATCAATTACCAAATCAGAATCATTTAATTTTACCAAATTTTCTAGTGTTCTGATTTTTTGTTGTAAGTGCCTTACCATAGAGCCATTCAAACCTGAACGATATCCATAATTATCTCCATACATCTCTTCTGCTTGAAATGATTGTTTCATTTGCAATAATCCGCTATCGGGGCACCAAACCAAATCAACGGGGCCTTTAGAAACTGTCTGATCTAAATTACGTGGAAAAACGCCGGTAAGAAATTGTTCACCAAGTGACAAAACAGTAACAAGATTTTCACTCGAACTAATACGACATTTTTTGATTTCTTTATAATTCATTTTCTTCATTTTTAAATTTTTTTAAATCACTAAGAACCATTTCACGGATCATTTCACTTAAAGTAATTTGTGGAGTCCATCCTAATTTAGCACGTGCTTTACTTGAATCCCCTATTAATAAATCAACCTCTGTTTTTCTGTAGTATAATGGGTCAATTCTAATCACAACTTTCCCAATTGGTAATTGAAATTCTCCATTACATTCCTCAATTTCACCAATTTCATTGGCCTTTTCACCACTAAATTTGATTTTGATTTTTACAACATTAAAGGCTTCAATGATAAAATCTCTAATCGAAGTAGTATGGCCAGTTGCCAATACAAAGTCATCAGCCTCTTCATGTTGTAAAATACGCCACATACCTTCAACGTAATCTTTAGCATGCCCCCAATCTCTTTTAGCATCTAGATTTCCCAAATAAAGGATATTTTGCAAGCCTAACACTATTTTGGCAACAGCAATAGTTATTTTTCGAGTTACAAAAGTTTCACCTCGCTTAGGAGATTCATGGTTAAACAATATACCATTACTTGCAAATAACCCATATGCCTCTCTATAATTTTTGGTTATCCAATATGCATAAAGCTTAGCAACTGCATATGGCGAACGTGGGTAAAATGGTGTGTTTTCTGACTGTGGGACTTGTTGAACTAAACCATAAAGTTCTGAAGTAGATGCCTGATATATCCTAGTATTTTTCAAGCCTAATATCCTCACTGCTTCCAGAATCCGGAGTGTTCCAATCCCATCAGCATTTGCAGTATATTCCGGCATTTCAAAACTAACGTGAACATGGCTCATTGCTGCAAGATTATAAATCTCATGAGGTTGTACTTCCTGAATTATTCTCATTAGATTAGTACCGTCAGTTAAATCACAATAATGTAAAATGAATCTATTGTTAACTTCATGCCAATCTTGTATTAGGTGGTCAATTCTTTGTGTGTTAAATATAGAAGACCTGCGGCGTAAACCATGAACAATATATCCTTTGGAAATTAATAGTTCACTGAGGTAAGCTCCATCTTGACCATTTACGCCTGTTATAAGTGCAATTTTACTCATTTAAACTTTTTTATAATTATCTTTGTATTTTACAAACCATTCTGAGAAAACAGAATAATTATGTTAGATCAAACTAAAGTCTTGAATCAACCAATGATCGATCTAAAAAAGCTTTAGTATCAAAAATTACAGATGAACCAGTCGATTTTAATGAATTTAAATCAATTTTCTTAAATTCCCTGTGTGATACTGCTAGTATAACACCTTCGTATGTATTTTCAATGGAATCAATTAAGTTTATTTGATACTCTTCTGAAACATCATGCTTGTCTGCATGAGGGTCAAACACATCAACGTTGATATTAAATTGTTGTAATTCCCTTACAATATCAATAACTTTTGAATTACGGATATCTGGACAATCCTCCTTAAATGTAATGCCTAATACCAAAACATTCGAATTTGAAATTACATGATTCTTAGAAATCAATAATTTAACTAACTTGTTGGCCACAAAAATTCCAATGTTGTCATTTACTCTCCGACCAGATAAAATGACCTGTGGATGATATCCTAAACTTTCAGCTTTGTACGCCAAATAATAAGGATCTACCCCAATACAATGCCCACCAACTAGACCTGGTTTATACTTCAAAAAATTCCATTTGGTACCTGCCGCCTCCAAAACATCATTGGTATCTATTCCTATTCGATCGAAAATCAACGCCAATTCATTTACAAATGAAATATTCACATCTCGTTGTGCATTTTCTATAGCTTTAGATGCTTCTGCAACTTTAAGACTAGGTGCCTTGTGCGTTCCAGCAGTGATAATTGATTTATATAATTGGTCAACTAGCTCTGCAATTTCTGGGGTAGACCCCGATGTCACTTTTTTAATTTTGGTTAAAGTGTTTACTTTATCACCGGGATTAATTCGTTCTGGAGAGTAACCACAGTAAAAATCTTGATTGAACTTCAATCCAGAAAATTTCTCTAATACCGGAACACAGTCTTCCTCAGTACAACCAGGATAAACTGTAGACTCGTAAATGACAATATCTCCTTTCTTTAAAATCTTACCCAACATTTCCGAAGCTTTAAGCAAAGGAGTTAAATCAGGCGCCTTAAACTGATCAATTGGAGTTGGAACCGTGACAATAAAAACATTATAAGACTTCAGTTCATCTACATTTGAGGAGAACGTTAAACCCACTTCGCCAACTTCAAATACCAAATTCATTGCAAACTGAAGTCCTTCTAGATCAGCTTCATTAGTTCGATCTTTACCAATCTTGAGTTCATCAATCCGAGCTTTATTTATATCAAAACCAAGGACTTTGTATTTTTTACCAAACTCAATTGCTAATGGAAGTCCAACATACCCCAAGCCAATAATGGCAATTTTAGAATTATTTAATGTCATAATTTAAATTTTTGCGCACCAAACTGCGCACCAACTACCTTGTTTTTGATTGATTTTTGAATATTTTTGGGGAGCTTGCACTTTAAAAAAGTATTCATTATCAATACTTTAACGATTTACACTGATTTGAAAACACCCCTCGTCGGTCTGGACCACACTAATAATTTTAGACAATTATTTGACTTTTATAAAAATCAAATAGTGAATTAAAATTCAATAAACAATCAACTTCCTCATGTTCACTAATATCTCCAATAAACACAGTTTTCATTCCTAAGTTTTTACCAAATTTCATGTCCGAAATTGAATCTCCCACTATAACCGATTTAGAAAATTGAATTTCAGGGAAATCATCCTTAGCCTTTAATCCCATTCCGATATTAGGCTTTCTACATTCAGCATTTTGATCAGTGTCTGTACAATAATAAATTTTATCGATCCTTCCAGATATGTTGAGCACATCTGAAAGCATCTTCTCGTGAATTTCATTTAAAATTTCTTCAGTCATAAGACCTAATCCCACCCCGCGTTGATTTGTCACAACAATTACACGATCAAAAATTTTTCCTAGACCAGCAATAGCTTGCAGTGCCCCCTCTTTAAATTTAAATTCATCCCAGTTTTTCACATAGTCATTCTCTAGCTTTTCATTAATTACACCATCTCGATCTAAGAATAGGGTCCAGGAATTATCTATAATTAATTTAGGCAAGTAAACAATTTTTATTTAGAATTCACCCCCCCCCCATTTCACTTTTATAAATAGAAACATATTGGATATCTTCTAATAATGCTGAATTAAATTCACTTTTAGAATAAATCGCAATTCTAATTTTCTTATTGAGTAATTTCTCTGCTCTTTCTAATAATTGAAACAAAAACTCTTTATTAAATTCCCCCACCATCACCAGATCAATGAACGGAGTTTCTTTCCCTTCCGCTATATCTCCCGTCAAAAACACTTCCTCCAATTCCCCTAACTTATAAAACACCTCTTCTAGTAATTGATCTACCCCAACGTATTTTAGAATAATGGATCGTAAATTAGAATAGAGGGGATGAAAGGTATTCGCGATGTATTTTTTGATCTTGCTTTCATCTGCCTCTACCGTGCTGATCAGCTTCATTTCAGAGAGCTTATTGAGTTCTAAGCGTACAGTATTGGAGCTTACGTTTAAATCACGCTCTAATTGGCGTAAATACACCTGGCTCGAGGGGTTTAACAACAAACGCGCCAGTAGTTTCAAACGGATTTTTCCGGAAAATAACTGATCAATCAAGTGAGAGGAATTATGTACAGACGGCAAAGCCACTGTCAGTCACAAAGTAAAGCAGGGTACTGACTCAATAATGAGTAGCGAATATACTCATTAATTGAAGTCAGCCAATTGTTTAGTAAAATATTCATAGGTCAGCGCAAGCCCCTGCTCCCGGGTAATTTTCGGCTCCCAACCCAGCAATTGCTTAGCCCGGCTAATATCCGGTTGGCGCTGCTTAGGGTCATCCTGGGGAAGGGGCTTAAAGGTAATGTTGGATTGAGTACCACTCAAAGCTATGATCTCCTTTACAAACTCTAACAGGCTGATTTCATGGGGGTTACCAATATTAACGGGCCGCCATTCATCGCTTAAAAGTAATCGGTAGATCCCGTCAATAAGATCGGATACATAACAAAAACTTC
>Ga0194115_10001418_pt1 | contig 30736 bp, 23 predicted proteins | sample TA2MahsurfametaG_3_FD_148656 | JGI IMG/M metagenome (GOLD analysis project Ga0194115, IMG submission 148656) | Freshwater microbial communities from Lake Tanganyika, Tanzania - TA2015002 Mahale S4 surface | ecosystem: Environmental > Aquatic > Freshwater > Lake | place: Tanzania: Lake... | reverse complement strand
ATGATTTCGTCTCGAAGTTAGGCTCCTTGGTCAATACATGTAAGACAGTCTGTCCACTATTGTCCTTGATATTCGGATCCGCACCAAGGCCCAATAGCAGTCCGAGACTCTGCGGTACAACACGGGAAGGTGCTGCATCGAAAATGGCAGATCGCCCCGACGAATCTGTTTCATTCATGTAAGGAATGAGGTCCGAATCACCAAGCGAAGACAGCAAAATATCAAGCAGCAGATTGAAATCTCGATGAAGATGTCTGTCATTGTTCTTCACCAGAATGTGCAAGGCTGTATGCCCTCCGGAATCCTTGATTTTAGGGTCACAACCAAGCAATAGTAGTCTCTTGGTGACCTTCTCCTGCCAATCATACCGTTTGTAATGATATGCATGATTTTTGCAAGTATCCAGTACTAGGCGAAGAATGGATGATCCCGTGGGATCTACAGCACAGGGATCCGCCCCAAGGTCAAGGAGCGTCATGACTCGTGCAAAACAACCTATTTCTGCGGCGTGGTCAAGGGCGGACTTCCCGTCTCTGTCAACAGCATTCATGTAGCCAGTCCGTTCTGATTCATCCATAGAAGAAAGGAAGATTTCCATTATTTTCCTAGTGTGATGTTCATAAAAAGGATCAAGATGTCGATTACCCTTCACCAGAACGTGCAAGGCGGTGTAACCGTTGACTGAAGACCTTGCGTCGCAACCTAGTTGGAGGAGCCTCCGGACAGCCAAAATAACACTGGTTTCATCCCATATGTCAGATACAATATCGTAAAGAATGGAACAATTAGTAGGAACTCCCACATGTGGATTCGCCGAAAGATCAAGTAGCTTATTTACTCGTCTTGCCCCACCGCTTTTTTGTACAGCGTAGGCTATGGCGGATCGGCCATTCTCATCGAGAGCATTGATATAGCTGTCCCATTCCGATTTATCCACAAAGGAAAGCACGACATCAAGTCTTTCGATGAAAACTGATCCGTTAATGTAGTCATTCTTCGCCAAGATATGCAAGGCTGTGGAACCATTGTCTCCCCGGGCCTTCGGATCACAACCAAGCTTTAGGACTGTTCTGATCGCTTCGACTACCAAAGAGAGTTTCCTAGCATCATCGTTGTATTTGTCACGATTCAAGAGTCCATGAAGAACAGATACCGCCGTCGGATCGTCTACAATAGGATCCAATCCATTACCCTGACCATCACCACAAAGAGAAGCATCATCAGCATCAGCTGCAGCTGCAGCGACGGGTGGAGATGCGTCCAAGACTCGATCACTCAGCAAAGTAGTGAGTCGTTCGATGTCTTTTTCGTTAGAGACAACATCATTGACTTCATTCCAATCAATCTTACGGCGTTTGTTGCTTGTCATGACAGAGATACACTCCGAAAAAAAAGAAATTGTTTTATCTATTTCATCAAGAGAGGGTCGGTCCGACGTCGCTGAGAGTCTTTCACAAGGGTTTCAGAAAAATTCTTTCGCTGGCAGGGGTACGCACCATCATGTGGGTATCTTTTTGGCCAACAGGAGTGTCACGCAAGTGCAGAATTGTGAATCACGATGCGTATGTATCCATCATATCGTCCTTGTACGTCCTTGTACGTATGATAGGCTCATACACTACGCGCGGACTAACCTAGTACCATGGCGGCGGGGGGACCGATTCTTCGCCCCCGGCCGTACCCCCCATTTTCCTTCTGTCCGAAAATACCCAGTACTCCCCGAACCCCGAACCGCGCAATCTTTCATACTGCACCCAGTTTTTTTACTGTTGTTTTGGTTAGTAACTGTGACTTGTCACGACAACGGGAACGCATTTTAATCTTGGACTCGTTTTTGGAAGTAGAGTCTACCTGGAAAGACCTTTTCCCTGTTCTCCATTCGACGACGACAATACAATACCAGAAAAACCCGAAATCATGTCGCAGACTATCCATCAACGTCGGCCTCAGATGGCGACGACGACGAGTTCGTACCCCGACGGTTCATCGACGACTACGGGGACAATAACTTCAGCAACGACGACAGCAACCAGTACCGACTCCTCCTCCCGAGATTACACCCATCATTTTCAGCATCAACAACAGCGAAGCGAACAACTGACACAAGATCACCAACAGCAACAACAACAACAACAGCAAAAGCGTCGAAGACGAAAACGACGACCCGAACATGACAAGGACCTTATGGTCATTTGGATACTAATCGGTTTAGTCTGTCTAGCGATTGTCGTAGGTCTTTGGATAGTCCTTCGATTGCTTTTCGGTTTGGGTTTGGGAGCGGATGAGGAGGAAGATAAGAATGTTATTCGAAAGATCTACGAAGGACGCTCTAATCCCAATCGTGTGGATCAACCAGAGAAATCCCCTGACTTACCACCATCCAAGGTATATACTATACCTCATTCGATGCCACATATTGGAGATCGTTCTGATGAATATGCAGAATTACGAAAGATGACGGATGTTCAACTCCCCTACGAACCTGAACGATCGGTAAAATTCGTTCAAGACTTCAATAAGAAGAAGTATCCCAGCTATCCCCATTTTCCGAATACCTTTGCAGATGATCTTTCATATGATATCTATAATTGTCCTGAAATACCACCACGCGATTATCCCTATGAATGGAAGACGATGGATATTTTGAAACATTGGAATCCAGAACAGACAAAAGAAATACCAAATCAAATCCATCAGGGATTATGTGTCTTTGATTATCGGAAGGATTATATCAAGGCATTGAAATATCGGAATGCAGAACTTCCCTTTGTCGTACGGAATGATCCAGAGGTATCTGCTGTCGTCGAACGATGGGCATTACCAGGATTTATGGAACAATTGTTAGGTGATGAAGTCTTACATCGTGCCGAAGAATCAAAAAATAATCATTTCATGTTTTGGGTACCAGGAAGTGGAAGTGGTGCCGAAACAAGTCATGAACGACAACGACGGAAGAAACATGAAGGGAGGGCATTGGCTCTTGATGAGAAGAAAAAACCCATACCTGGTAGGAATGTACATGAATCACCTGGTTGGTCTACACCGACCAAAATGATTCGAATGACATACGATGATTTCTTAGTCAAGGCAAAACAACCCACGACTCATGATAAGCCACATTGGTATTTTCGTTTAATTGGATGTGGTGAAACGGGACCGAAGGGTGATTGTGATGAAGGATCATCCGAATGGCTCTTTGATGAATTGACCTTTTTCCAACCCCGACCAGACCTTCTATATCTAAAGGAATATACGAAACAAAGGGGGATCCATTGTCGGATGGGGATGGAAGGTGTGACGATTGCAAATCATTTCGATCAATCACGGAATGCAATTGCCCTATTAGGCGGCGAACGTCGGTATATACTATCCCATCCGAAACATTGTCCAAATTTAGCATTATACCCTCGTGGACATCCCTCGGCACGGCATTCAGCAGTCGATTGGTCGAATCCAGACTTAGAAGCCTTCCCAGCGTTTGCCAATGCCATGTCGAATGAGATTTTGTTGCAAGCTGGTGATGTCTTATATCTTCCCACCAATTACTTCCATTACATTGTAAATCTTGGACTGAACTATCAATGTAATACGAGAAGTGGAACAGATACCGATGCCATGCGGATCATAAAGAAATGTGGATTTTGAAGGTACGGAAGCCAACCCAAACTTATTGTGAGTCGAGGATGTTTTCATTACACACAATGAAATGAATAATTAGAAGAACATCTTGCGTCTAAACAGATACATTTTGGATATTTACAATGAAATTCCCGAACAAAGGATGTTCTCGATCAATTTCACTAAACAAAGGACAGACATATCGTAGCCACTTTGACTGTTTCTTTGATCAACCACCAAACTTGGCTGATAATAATACGGTATTGACATCTTGATCCCACTTTTCTTGGTATGAAGTAATTAATCCAGTTTTCATATCACGTTTTAGGATGACAGATCCGGATAAATAGACATTGGGTTGTAGAAGGGGGATATTAAAGGTCAAATTTTCTGTAAACCGAAAGATGACCTCACTATCCGTTACTTGTAATGAATTGGGGACCATATCGACATGACTCTTATTCGCTACGAAGAGACGTTTCGTACCCTTAATCCATTGATCCATCCCATATGTATCAATCTCATCTGTAAACGTCGCTGATTCATCATAGACTGATCTAGTAATATCGGCTGCGACCATAAACTGATTCTCTTGAATATCCTTCGAAATAATCATACCCAACTGTTCGTTGGAGATCCCAATTTGTTTATCTTCCACGGCATAGGCCGATGGTGGATGCACGATCGATGACGATGATGATGCCACGAGGGCTCCGACTATACCCGCAACGAATGCCTCACGTCGTGATACCACAACAGTCGATGCTTCATAACTGCGTGATCCTAAAGACCAAGCCCAGCATGTCGAGAGAAGTTGTACCAACAACAGCAAGAATAGTTTCATTTTCTCACAATGAACACTTTGTGGGGAGAGAGGGGGAACATAGTGGTTTCTCAGCTCGGCAGAAGCATAATTATCATACGTCATTGCTGATATGGTCGGAGAAGTCAAACGGAATACAGATATGGACTAGTTTCATCTCACTTCAAACGACATGAAGAATGTACTCCATCAAATCTATCATTTAGACTAACCAGCTAACCGTCGCGCCCGCTTTTCGGCACGTTCGGCTGCCTTCTTCTTCCGAGCTGATTCCTTTTCTGTTAAATCTCGAAACTGTTCACTTTGTCGTGCCGTAATCTCGAGAATCCGACGTACCTCTAGCTCTTGCTGATGCGCTTGCTCGATCTGTCTACGTGTCAATTCGTCATATTGTGCTGCCTCGTCGCGCCTTTCCTTAGCCTTTGCTGCCGCCTCTGCCTTTTTCTGAGCACGGCTTCCGACTTCGGCTGGTGCATTGTACATCAGACATGTGGCTGCAGTCGCCGTAGCTCTATTGTGCCCTTGAAGGCCACAGGCTCCACAGATTACTCGCCTTTCCGATGCCCGTTCCGTCATTGGACGCCTTGGTTCTGGAGAAAGAGGAGCCTCAACCGAACGAGGTTGTTGCATCGTCGTAGTATGACTGGGCTCGAACGGCACAATTGCAGTGCTGAGAAAAGGATTCGGGGCACAGCAAGCGCTGCATTGGTCTGCAGCCCTTGGGTTTTGGAGAGTGCATACTTGACATTCCCAGTCCGAGACACTAGCAGCGTGAGCTGCTAGTGGAATGTCCACACGTGAGACCTCGCACACACTACAAGATGAAAATGACAAATCATTCTCAGCAAATGTACAGTTGCTGCATGTCCAGAACATCTCATCATCGTTCGTAGCGACACTATAGGTTGATGCAGCCTTTGACGAGCGATCTTCAAACCGACGAAGTCTCGCGCTCCGCACAACCTCTGCCTGCGACGAGACCACTGCACGATGCGGCGGCTTCATACGGGGAGGTCGTCCCGACTGAGAAACGTGATGGGGAGGTGACTGAGGTACAGTCGTCTTTCGTCGACGGGGTGGTGATCCTTTCGGGAGGCCGATTTCTTGAAAGTTGCACTGAGGGCACTTTCGTGTCGCAGAGCCCCTGGTAAACGCAATGAGACAGCCAGCATGGAACGAATGTTTACACGGCGTTGTGATTCCATCCTCTCCGGTGATACTTTCTTCACAGATCATGCAATCTAGCGCTTTCTTCGCAGAGCCAAATAATCGACGAGTTGGTGTCGCAGCGACTGTTGTCGGGGACGCCTCAGCAGTAATGTTTCGCGTGGAGGTAGTGTCCCACGCCTTCTGGATAGACTGTGCTTCGAGCATGCTTCGTGTCAAAATGAATCTCACATTCATGGTCAATTGAACAAATAAACTCCAGAATAGAATTGGTTGTCGCGATATCAAGGGAAGGTTCTGCTCATCCAAAATCCCGCTCGATGCTATTTGGGCAGAAGCAAACGCTGCAAAGGTGACTTCTCCTTCCCTCGGGAAACCGCCGTATGCCGATTTCCACAATTTGTCTACATCGTCCCAATACTCCTTATCGTATTCGTGCGTACCAGAGAGAAGCAAAAGAGGCATGGTTGCGTCAGAATTCTGGGAAGTGGGATTTGTGCTTCGCTTCCTTTAGCGCGACGTAGAGGTGGTACCTGCAATGTACGGTGAGGCTCGAGGATTCTCCACAATGATCACAACACTCTCCTCAGCAGCATTTGAACGTGGTTTCGTTGCAGCTGCATCTATCACCTCAATCTCATCGTCGCTCTCACTTGCCAGATTGACAAGTGACGTTCTTTCCTTGGTGTTTGGTTGTTTCATCGCTACAGACGCCAAGGCTGTCCTTTGGCTTAGAACTTGAATCTCGTCGTCAGATTCATCCAAATCTGGATCTCGATGAGCGTGTTGATCGCTGTCGTCACTGTCGATTTCCAGAACGACTCCTCCAAATGCTTGCTGAACGGCAGGGCCCTTCGTTGGAGTTCGCAAATTGTCACTAGAACCTCCACCTGTCCGGGTTGTAGGTAGAGAAAGTACAGATACTTGTACCCCATTTGCCAGCCTTGTAAGCTGACCTGCCAAATATTCTCGAAATGCACCCTTGTGTATGCTTTTGACGTAGGCCTCGGCGGTGAAGTGTAATGCTTTGCCCCGTGCAACGACTGGAAATAATATATCCGACCTTCTTCTCGTATTGGAACAATACGTTTCATACGAATCGAATACCACTGTTCCGTTATTGTAGTGCCGAGATAGAATTTCCTTGATCTGTAACAACGAGTCAATCGTTTCATTGTAGCTCCGTGTGAAGTGAATGATACAGCCATGCTTTACCTGAAGTTCTTCCACAACACTCTCGAGCTCTTGATGCCTGACAGCCGATCCATGTCGTTCCATGATCTCTCGACAGTACTTACAAGGATTGTCATTCCGACACTTGACGTCATGGTCGCGTCCAAGACAACGTGCGCCTTCGATGATGAACATAAGGTTGCGAAATCCGGTTCGCTTCATCCGACAAAGTTGACAGCTACCACTACAGGTTTGTCGCCGTTCCAGACTACCACGATTCATTCGAACACACTCAAGTCGACTTCGTCCATTTCCAGTGACTGAATCTGCTAGATCACTCCAAGACTTTCGTTCGATGACCAGTGGAAGGACACACGTCTCATCTGACGAAGTCTTTGTGACAGTAAACACATAATCGCCAGCCGGGAGATCCTTTCGAATCGTCGTTAATCTGGCCTCACGACTACGCTCTTCCAGACGCTCCGCAAAGCTAGCATCTTCCCGTTGATCAATAATGAGCTCGAGACTAGTACATGGTAATCCCCGCAAAGCAGCCTGTTGCTCGTCGATCATCGGTTTCTTCCGTATCGTTCGCTCCAACAAATCTTCAAATTCATAACAGAAGCGACCCATTTCTTCTCCTGGAACGAGTAAGCTAAATTTGGACTCTTCCGATCCAGGAATCAACTCCTTTCGAACCAAACCTTTATCGACAAGAGTTTCCACACAGGCAAAGGCATTCCGACCTCTCGCTTGTTGGTCATATAGATTTGATCGACAACGTTCCTGTGCAAGTTTTTTCAGACGACTTTCGACTAGACTAAACTCTCGTCGGTCTCCTGTCCTACCATTCGCGGCTGCATAAAGAGTCGCCAATACAGCGAAGGAACCTGACTGGTACTCGGGAATATAGGGTGCCCTCGTCTGCTCGCGAGTAGCAAGACGTGCCCGTGGATCAAGGACGGGTACTAGTTCGTGATCTCTTTGTAGAATGGGATGATTCCCCCTAAAACATTCTGCACAGGAAAGGACCTTAAAAAGGGACACTTCTCATCAAGACAAACATATTCAGACGTTGCAGGGCAAGAGGAGCACACGATATTTCGGTAGTTTCTCGGCGCAGATGTTTCTATTCGAAGGATCCGTCCTGTTCTTCCACTGATTGTTGGGCAGCCTGAAGGTCTTCGAGCACTATTCGGTGTGGCCATGACGGTATGTCGAGCACAATCGGCCTTGATGAAAGCCTCCAAGGCATCTCCTCCATTCAAGTTCTCAGTCCGAGTGATCTGTTCCAGTTTCGATAGCTTATTCTGAAGGAGTTCCCAACATGTTGTTGGCTGACCGATTCGATTGACTTTTTTGACAATATGTACATTTGTATTGTACCGTTTATCAGTCCCTCCCCAGATTGTTTGCATGAATTCCATCAATTCCTCCAAACTTTGACATGGCGGGGGTAGGACGGTGGCGTAACGACCACTACGTTGAATGATATTCTTCATCGTGGCTAGACAAATCGTCCGTGGTTTGATGTCCTCATGTGACCATCGATCTGGCCATGGATCGAGTAATGCACCATCCATCAAGGGTCGGACAGAAGCTTCTGTCCGGGTATCAGCCGATAATCGTTCGACAGCATCTAAATCTCTCAAGACAGCCGAAAGAACGACTGAAAATTTTGGACATGGACAACTTTCAAGGATATCCCCATCTTGAACATTGTGTGATGCCAAGGATGAATTCATCGGAACTTCTTGACCATTCACATAGAAAGACTGTCCCTTTTTGTCGAGTTTGAGATTCGACAAGATATCTTCAATCCTTTGTGACGTATCGGCACGGATAGACATGACCTTCCCAGCCGAATTGTAGGCCGAGGTAGGACGGACCTTGATATGAATTTCGACCATGATCCTTTGGTCATAGGTCAATCGTTCGACATGGATGCTAGTAGTAGCATAGAGTGAAAAAACAAGCGAGTTGTTGGGAACCTGAAAAGTGGAAGACGGCACGGCACGGTTTGCCCATAGTTTCTGTCGTTGAAAATCCCAATCAATCTGTTGAATCAACTCACCGCGACATTGTCTACTAGGGTTCTCGATTCAAACGGCCGATTGGTCGGAGAAGTCATCCGGGCAGAGAACGATCCCAGGATAACTGTAACTTAACGTCATCATAACTAGGCTATACACATACTATAATACTTCGCTGCCGAATCACTGTCACAGTCACAGTCAGGGGATGACTGTGAATCAATGTAGTCACATCTATGACTTGGGTACGTTATCATATGTAGTTGTTGACTTCATCGATCTGTGTCGAGTTGTAGAGGTACACGGCTACACAATATAGAATGGATGTATAGTTATTTATTTCATGGTGATCCAGTGACTTTCATTGTATTCTCCCACTGGACTTGCAGCTTGGGAGAAAATAGGCTTTGTGCAAATGTTTTTTTCTTCGTCCCAAACCGCGTCTTACCTCTTAGCCATTGCAAGTGTTCCCTGTTAAAGGGTGATCTCCGGCGACCTATGAGACCAGAACGTCTACGGTAGGTCTCTTCGAATAACATCCCCCCCACAATCAGGAAAGGCTTTAGTGGCCAACATCGTAGGAGAGGCTCCGTAAGTTTAGCGCCTTCGACCGCTTTGCCACAATCGATGGACTGGAGACTGCCCCAAGGGGGGGTGATAGGAAGAAAGTTTCTGATGCCTTGATATCACTTCATGATGACATCAAAATGGGGCCGCTCGAGGATGATCCTTGGAAATCGCCTGTAGCAAAGTATTCAACACTTGGACCGTTGCTTGACTGTGATTCCAGGCGCTAGCATTCCCGTCCGTAGTATCGAGCGTCTGCGTCAGGAACATTGCAGCTTCTAGAAGCTCCTGATTCAAGCTGATGGTGGTTGAACGTTGGTGTTCATCCAGCGATGAAACTTCTACGCTACCCCGACTTTGCGGAAAGTCACGATGGTGAAGGGAGTTCCCAAAATGTACCTCCTCTGCCGTCATGGTCATGTCTGAGTACCCATCAGAAGGATACTCCGGAGATGCGTCGAACACTCGCCGAAGGATAAGATCGGGATCTGCTGTAGTGTCTACCGACAATTCTTCCGCGCGGGGTGAGAACGTATCGTTTGTAGTCGTTAAAAACGAGACCCCCTCGAGAGACTCGAGAAAGGCAAGACGCTCCGCTACCGAGACTGCCCTGGATAAGTGATGTACGATATCGTCGCATAGAAGGTCTACAATCTGTTGAAGTGATCCGGCTGATTCTGCAGTCGATGCCTGCTCCATACCCAAGGATGTATCGGCACCAAGACATGAGTCTAATGAAGTTGATGTTGTTGATCGCATCGTAGCCTCACCATCACAGTTCTGGAGGATGGGGTGATCTGATAAAACAGCGGCATCGCACCCTTGAGTCGGTAGAGTTCTTTGTAACTGGATCTTTTGCTTCTTTCGCGAGTCATCACTCCGTACACGAGGGCAATCCAGTATCCTTTTGCGGCCATCGCTAGTGTTGCTGGTCTCGTTGTCATGAGACGGATCTATGTCGGCTTCCGAAATGAGCTCTCCGGGTACCGACAATGGAGTTGCGTTGGTGGTGCATGTTTTGGGGTTATTGACAACAACATCCAATTCTTGCGTCTGTAGAGCACATAGTATTCGTTGTGATGCTTCATCCTGACTGATTTCTTCCCATAGAATGCACCCTTCGTCACTCTTGGAAATTTCGCGTAGAAATCGCCCACCTCCTTCCATGATCTTCACAAGCGATGTTTCTGCTATCCGACTTCTTTCATCCAATGTCGCCACCGAGTGAAAGAGTGCCCTGTATTCCGAAATCAAGTCGTTCATTCGTCGATTGCCGGAACAACCTTGGTACAGCGAAGTGCATTGATCGTTTATCAGTATATCCAAAGATTGCGGAGCTCCAACCGAGGACTCGAGGATACCTTTATTCTTCATTTTTGATGTTCTGGTGATGCTAGTCTTCTTCTTGGCATCAGTCAGTACAGGAAAGATATCCATTGTAGGCAGCTGTTGGCTTTTTTCGTTGTCTATTTCCGAGAGCGATAACGTTCGAGTTTGTGGGGTACAAGTAGGACCAGCTGCCACTTCTTGTCAAGTGTACAGTAGTTGTTGCTGATGTGACCTTCACAGTTCGAACGGACGACTTTCGTATTCGTCGTTTTTGTTGCGGAATGTGTGACGTATAAAGAGCCGAGATCCAAGGGTCAGAATTTTCCGGACTTTGACGCGTTGCCAAAGCAACCTAGGTACTGAGGGGTGTACCTAGAAAACGATAGCTGAACCTTGACCCCTCAATCCAGAAAATGATCCTAACTGTAAATTCGCCGATGATGGCTCAAGCAGTAGATGCCTAGCATCGGCTCTATCTCGTTGTCCAGCTATCCTCTGTCATCCCATGGCGAGCAAGATGACTGAAGCGTTTCGATTGCGAAGCGACAGTAGTCTCATCGGAACTTGGAAGATAGGGCACCAATGACATCTCCAACTATCTGGCTCGGCAGACTGGGAAAATCCATACGGTGCTTTCGCCGGCCACACACATGGATTTGCTATCCATGGTTTTGCTGCTTTTGAATTCTATGTTAAGCGTCGATGTTGAGGAGCACATTCGGGATTCGATTTTGATCTTCTGGAAATCAGAAATGAATTGTTTCTAATGAGAAAAGGGAAGATACGGCCTACCCCTATCGTTGCACGTGTTCGCTCGAAGCAAAGGACTGTCTTGGCCTTAAAGATGTATTGATTTATGAGTCGTTGGAAAGCACTGCAGCATTTCGTAAATAGGAATTCATCTTTTCAATAGGCCGACGACGGCCTCGGACGAGATGGCGCTATGTTGCCACGACAATGGGAAAACCAATGTCATGACGAAGTGGGGTTCAAGGATAGATTCCGATCCAACTTCGAAGTCTTCTTTCAGTCTACCGCAGTCCCGAGAACTGTAGCAGAACGTAGCTTCACAGTGATAGCCACGCCGCAGGCTGGCTCAGAGCGAAAGTTATCCGCTGAAAGAAAGCTGTGTCTCTTCGCTTTTCGATGACTGCTTCGAGGCTATAGACTATCTGAGTCGAGCATTTAATGTAGAAATGGACCGGGTTGTAAACCAACATGCGTCATAACTTCGTCACAAATCTACCCCAATTTGTTTTGTCTTTATCTTGAACTCGGCCTGTCAAATGAATAGAACTGCCAGCCTGGTTTGCCTGACACTCGCTGTGATGTAACGGATGTCGATCGAATGACGTTCAAACGACGTGTAGGGTACATCGGCTAACGAACAGGTAGCGCTCAATTTAGTATCTAGTTGAGCGATGGTCGGTGATATCAAACGGTGTAGATAATCCTAGTTGATCTCTTTACGTCGATGTTCACGAGTACGCAGTTGAGTAACCTGGGACAGCGACTACTGTAGCGGGGCATGATCTAGCAACATTCAGCTTTATTGTCGACGAAACGTGATGTTCACAGTAAGTCATCTGCGTGAAGCGAGCCAGATATGATCAACAGCTGCCACCGCGTACGGTGGCTATTGTCTTCCATTGCCCCATACCTTTGATTCGGTTAGGACCAACTCGGAGATATGATCAATGTGTGGCATCATACCATTGATTGCAAGAGTGTTCGTTTCGAGTGAGACCAACCCTGAACGTTGCTTTCTTCCTCCCGAAGGCAGCCTGATTAGGAGTGCAGATGTCGTGCTGCTAGTTTTCCATCCTTTACCAGTGTGTTTCATTCGTTGGATTGTCAGCACAAACGACGATTTCTCAACGTCACGTCCTCGGAAAAGTGGTGCTATGTACGTTCCTACGGGCATAGGTAACCAGTTGCTTCTCCTCGATCGACCCCTCTTCCATCGCTATCCAAGGGGATAATTATTAAATGGCAACCATCTCAGGGGTGAATATTAGGCTTCAAAGTTGCGAACCGATTCCTTTCATTTCAATACTTCGTTTTGCGGTCACATGAGGTGGTAAGACAGGTCATGTTAGCGTTTGCAACATAGCTCCAAGAAGCTTCGAGGCTAAGCCATATAGCATCCAGGTCATCTTGGCAGTTATTGCAGTTCCCATAGAAGTCTTGAGGCTGGCCGCTAAAGGACCGACGTGCTGATGTCTTGACATGTGGCCTTTCAATCAGCTCAGCGATGGCATCCTGAGAAAAAGGAACATCGTATGCGTGGCGAGGACCTGGCCTGCCTTCCGGTGATCCCAATAGTGGCTCACAGGCCTTTTCCACAATGTTTGTTTAAACATCCATTTTGTGATTGTACGTTTTGAAGAACCATATTTGTAAAGAAATTGATCATAAACGACAATTTCACGAAGTTGTCAACGACCAGCACGAAGCCAAAATACCGCATCACATGTTTAGTTTCGATGAGCCATTATTTTGCTTTTTCTTTAGAGAAAGATCCCACACATGAACTTGTTGGTTTAGTGCTTTTTCTTTTGAGAAAGATTCCACACATGAACTTGTTGCTTTGGATTTCGGCACGTCTAGAAGCGGAGAAACTTGACTGGGACACCAGGTTGTTGAATTGGAGAAAGCGGTAGTTCTAGCTTCCCCTGGATGAAGGGCCCAGACTATAGCGTTGTCTTCGCTGGATGCTGCATGATGGGAAATGTCTTCATTTCGAGAGACGATCCACCTGCTCCATTCAATGTTTCAACGTTTCCGAGGGATTATTCATTCGTTTATGATCAAGCCACATCTTTTCCTTATTCCACGAGATCATCAAATCGCACTTCCCGAGTGATTGTTCTCCCAGAGACGATACGGTCAGCGCTGTTTCCCTACGAGACGACAGAGCGATACCATTCTACTTTAAGGAGATCGACGACTGTCCCTCCTGATTTCGATGGCATGCAAGACAAGGTTCGAGTTCCACAAACCCTCTAGCTTTTCCGCGCCACAATTTGATGATTCGCATGTGTGTGAAAAAAGAGAAACATCCCCGATTTCTACGGCATTCTCTTGATAGACCCGGCGATCAGCATATTCTTGGCAGTCCTGATTCATGCCTCATGGCTGGCGTCGTCTTTCTACTGCAGGTGACTGGATGCCAAATTCCCCAACCGTATGTTTTGGCAGTGCTTCCGCAGTTCACGACGCTACAGCGGCGAGGGTTTCACTCACGTCAGTCAAAATGTCCCGAAGAAGACGGCGTCGATCCCCGCGACGGAAAGGCATCATTGCTGAAACCAGTATTGCTCACCAGTAGCCGACTGTATGCCAGTCTTTCGCGACATCGCACCATAATCTGGCAAAGACACTCCACTCTTGACTTTACGTTGAAAACAATCGTTTCACCAACGATAGCCGAACGTCGATTTCGGTACCATGGCATCCTTGAAGTTGACTCTATATCTTCAAAGAGCCTTGGTATAGCGTTCCCGACACAAACCCTAACATTCCAAATCTCGATGCAACACGATGTTCCCAACAAAACCCTAACATTCCAAATCTCGATGCAACACAATCGCAACACGGTAGTTCCGCTGAATAATCGGTTTCAGTTTTCTGTGCCATGGCATCCTCTAAGCTGACTGTACATCTTCGACAAGAATTGGTGTAGCGGTATAAAGGCTTCTCGCGAAAAGGTTCGATCTAGTGCGCCAGAGACATGGTATTCTTTCAGACTGTGCAGTGCCAGTTTCTGCGCCGTGGCATCCTCGAGACTGACTTGGCATCTTCAACAAACCCTCGTATGCCGGTACTGCTTTAAAGTTCTAACGATATGGAACACCTCCATCTGGTGAGGTAACAAGAAGGTATTTTTCTGCGGACTAAACGGGACCATTTTTTGTTTCCTTGGCATCCTCGAAGCTGACTCTGCATCTTCAACAGCCCCTTAGTGTCCCCGCATCGACATGGAACTGGTAGCGGCGACATCTAGATCTCATACGATAACAACACCGTAGTTTCGAAGAATAACCAGTGCCAGGTTGGGTTGCCGTGGCACGATCAAAGCTGAGTCAGCATCTTCAACATTGGTCGATGTACCGTACAGAGCCGCTTCTATCGAAAGCCGGTCGATTCTTCGAGTCAAACTTCCGACGACGTGGCATACTTGAATTGGAACGGTGTTTCTCTCGGTTCCTGCAGTTGTACCTGTCCAACCAGGCATGTTGAGGTTATCCTGCTTGGCTATGATCCCCGGCAACCGTTTGCAGAAATCTGGGAACGGTAAGGAGTCGTGGTACGAAATGTTTGGTCGACGATGAGACCAAAACTTCCGCTCCTTGCGAACACGTCGGAGATGAAAATCATTTGTTATTAAGTATCTGGCTGTGCGAGCATTATGTAAAGGTAATGCGTCATTCGGTGTAATGTGCCCTCGCGGACCTTGGGCTGTTCTTCGCGTTCGGGATCTCGCAACTCGACGACATGACGATCGTCCAGTCTACACGAACAGTAATTTTGTAGTGAATGGTAACAGTGAAGAACCTACAGCACGAAGTAACGACAACAGAAAGTGAGACAATGCCGGCACTAACCGGAGAATATTCGGAACCTAACCGTGCTGCTAGATTGTAGAAGTATTGGCCCATTGTAACAACATCGCTCTCTCCCAAAAGAATGATGAGAGCAAACTCAAGCGCCTCCGAACAAGCGCTTCAGGCCATTTCATACGATAGCATGCAACGGCATTCGCAATGTGCAGTTGGGTTTGCCGATAAGCGATGCTAAGCGACTTTATATCTTGATTCAAAGGCTTGATGATGCATCGAAGGCACTTGATGAAATCAGACTATTTCAAGGTCTGTAATGGCTATCGACCTCATAACCAATCTTGTGTAGTTTCGATCGCGTCTCCTCATGATCACGTTCGTGCACGTGCGGCTAAAGCAGCTCAGTCTTGCCTATCGACGACGAAGCGGAAAATTTCCGACAATCGCACAGAAGACAGGGTATCCGTATCGCTTTTTCGATACCTGAAGGTGATGTGTAAAGGCGTCGCGAATCCTCTGTTAGTATATGTCAGTCATCTTTGTTGGCTCCCGTGACTTTCGGCAGATTCCACCAAACCGAATGGGAGCCGAAAGACTCTGACAATGTTGATGGACGGAACGCTTGGCTGCGCTTGTCACCTTGACAGTGACCCATCACATAACCGTCAATCCGAGGCGACTGAATGGGACACCCGGAAGGTTCCGGCGCACTAGACCGACCCTACATATCACTGCATAGCCATGGAAACGCGGAAAAATCTGCAAGCGATGACGACATGATCAAAGAGGAACGGAAATGACGATCAAGCACGAACAGAAGTGACGTAGCTGTCTCTGTACATGTTTTCCAGACCGAAGTAGTATTCACAGCCGGAATCAACGGCGAGTTTGGGGACGATGGGGTTCTTTCGGTCCAATATGATTGTTTTCCGTCCGCGAATTTTCCACTCATCCCCTCTCAAGGGGCAGGAGAGATACCGAAACATATTGGCGGGAGGGATGTAGCGATCATCGGTTGATTGCCATTCCACAAGCATGAGGAATAAGAGAACGAACCGCTTGTTTGAGTGGGGTATAGCTTCAAAACAACTTGTAACTCGACCACATACGGAAATGATATTCTTCGTTTCCTACAGCCGTCTCGATACCGTTTCGAACGAGATCGTCGTATCCCTCCTGCTGAGAGCTGCGATGATTGAACAAGTTTGTTCTCTAGTGCGCCAATCTACGACAATGGGAGACATGGGCTCTATTTTCTGTCTCGACACCAGTGGCACCAGATCAGGGAAACTCAACTTCATTGGAAACGAAATGAGACGAGCAGACGCACAAGAAGAAACCAAGCCTAATCATGGTCCTTTCATGATCCTTTTGACGATTTTTAGAACACGGAAACGGCGAATGCCAAAAAATCACTTCCCCAGGACCCAGCGGCCTGTTTTGGTCTGTCCGTCGATTTCGTTTTTGTTCAGAGTGGTCAAATCGGCTGATTTCACCAGAACCGACCGCCATCTGCTAGTTGCGTCACTGACCACGATGACGAGACAGCTAAGCGACACATCTGGCCATTGCACCCCGACGCTCATTCGTCAATGGTTTTTGACAGAGGCTTCGAGTCTGCCAACTTCCACTCCGTCGTTATTCGTAATCGACTGCGTGAGCACTTTGAAAAAATCATCAGAGGTGCCTCCGGACTTCATTGCCCTGGAAGGCAACGGGGTCCTGTCAAGTTAAGATAATTGAGGATTTTCTGGTTGGCATTTGAACCGATCTGCCATACTTACGACAGCGTTAGAAGAAAGAGTGTATGATGGAGTCCGATCACGTTAATGTCGATTCTTCTACTTCCGACAGCGAGGAAGAAAGCGAATGTGAGCCCACTTCACCTTCGTTATTCGAAGGCTGTAATGATCCCAACGGTCCTCGGAAGAGGGATGTCTTGTTGGGGAGAGGGAAACCATTTCAGAATTTTTCCGGAAACAGGAGGATGTTACGTATAGTTTCCCAATTCAAAGGCGAGTACGCCTCAAGGCCTAGAGACCAAAAACGGCTATACGTCGAAACCGCCCTTGAAGCCGTCCTAAAGGACGGTGCTAGATTTTTGCGACGGGTCGAAGTTGGTGACGGATCCCATCGTTGGGAAGAAGTAGATCGTGCAGCTGCTGCAGAGAAGGTGTGGCATGTCTTGCGATCAAAAGGTGAATCAAAAAGTAGAAAAGCCAAACGTGCTGCAGATCAAGGTGACGATCATGCACATGCCGATCAACCGCATGTCCCTATGCCCCCCTTGGCTGGAGAGATGGGCGAGAATCCGACTGGAAGCAACTTTGCATACCAACAACCACCTCCGATACATGGTGGGATCCCGGTCCAACATATCTCGCTTGTACAGTCTCTTTCAAATGCGCTTTTACAACATTTGTCGAATGCTACTGCTGCTGCCGCATTGCTTGCGGCTGTGACTACAGGTCAGGTGCAACTGCCGCATGCTCCGTTGCCAACGGCCGAGAATGTAGCTATGCCTCCTACTCAAGACTCGTCGACGCAAAATATTTCACAAGCATTGATTAATGAGCTTCTTCGCACGCAGTACGAGGGAACGGGACCGACTCCTCTCTCAGTCATCCATCCACCCCAGGTTCAAAATATGGTGGCCAACCCCACGATGTCAGGTAACCCAGTTGCAGCACCGCGCGCTGTCATCCCAGGCATCCCCCTGGTAATTCCGCCAAATATATTAGCGAACCAGCATGGTGATTCACAGCAGGGTCAGCTGATTCAACAAGTCATAGCCTCTCTCTTGCGAGTTACGGAGCAAGCGAATCCGCCACCGTAATCAAGGCTAGAGATACCAATGTAGTCACGCCCTCCTGGAAAACACCAACATTAGCAAAAGAACTGGGGTCTCCATTTGCTGGTTTGTTGGATGCTTTCGGAGAGAACCATGTAGAGAGTTAAAAGCGTGTTACGGATATGGGGGAGAAGGAACGGACTCCCAGTTACGACATCCCATGATTAGGGGACATACGGATACTGGCTGGATAGTGAAAATCTAGTCGTTCATCCAAGAACTTGCAAAACATCACTGAAAACCTCTACCGACTCTCTTTCCCATTCGGGGCATGTACTCTACCATGGTAAACTATCCAGTAGTTCCTGTTTTCGTGTATGCTCGAAGTGACTAAGGACTCTAAGGGGGCAGAACCGAAAGAAAAATTGTAGAGGAATGTACCAATGGATGTTGTAGTAGTATCTCGAAACCTGTTGGGACGGTGGCGTAGATGATTCCAGGGCTGAGTATGGATGATTTCCGTGGCTCATGGAGCATTTTCTGGGTAGCATAGTTGACACACTTTCAAAACTAGAGACCCCAAATGACTGTATGATGCCGCGATCCCCTAGACGAAAAAGGAGTCGTTCGAATCGTATTGCGGCAATAATTAATCTTGTTGGCATGCCACCGAATCGATAACTGTACCAGCTGAATATATATAAGCCCAGATGCGACTGTATTCTCCAACATCTAGGCATCAATTTTCTGATTCCAGTGGTGGTCCCACTTTATCCCATACTGCTGCTACAGGTAGTGAGTTTGCTTACGGGAGAACCGACTGGCCATGGACATCTGCTCTTCCCTTCTGGCGCACTTCTGACGGACGAAAATGACGTTTGCGGATAAAGTCCCACATTTTTTCAACCACATTTGCAGCATTCACCTGAAACCAATCGGCGGGCGATGGCATCTGTTGGTTCTACCTGGCATTCCTCTGATGAGCGCAGCAACGTGCCAACCATCACGGAAGACACCAAAGGCCGTAAGAAGCTGTAACCCTCCCGATTCCGGCTTCAGATATCACGCCGTCGAAAAAGGCCTCCATTCAGCAAAATCGACTGAACTATGTAGCCTCTTGATAGTCTCGAAGTGACGCTCCATGTGACACAGGTTGAGCGTTGACCTGGCAGCTCCAATGAGCAAATTCTCCCATGAATGATCCTTGATTTCTTCCGTACTCCGTTCAACACGCGAATTGTTGGCACTTCATCGCCACGACTGCCCACAATCGACCTTGCTCACATCCAAAGTTCGGAAGATATATGCACAATGCGTGGTGATCTCGAGGTGACTATGTCGGAGGTCATTTAGCAAATATTCAGGAAACTTAGTCGATATTGCCGGAAGACATCAACATCAAACATTCGGATGAAGGTCGATGGCAAGAGCCTGTTTTCGACATTGGTACTGAACTGACTTACGGTATCGCTAGGGGAACTGTGGAAGGAGGCAAGAAACATGATCTGATCGTGACGATAGCGGCTTTCGGAAGATAAGGATGGGCCCAAGTCGTCCGAAACCACTGAGTCGAAGATGAATAAGGACATTCTGACGGCCATCGTATCATCTGCCCTCGCTCGTTTTCGACTTCTGCAGGTTTATACAAGGATAGTTGATGACCGCACATATTCCCACAAGAAAGATGAGACTCCGAATCAACACAAGCCATCCGGATCACCCTGTGGTTTTGTTGATTCAATAGGGCGAGCTCTCCGTGGCCTCGCCTCTTTTACAACAAGACACTGAGAAAGTAAAGGAATACAGAGACTCAAGGATGGATGGACCATCGGTGCTAGAGGAATAAGGCAAACAGAACAGGTACCATCCTATTGCTTGATTGTAATCCGTTGTCACAGAAAAAATGACATTCAGATGACCGATCGAGGAATAAGGCAAACAGAATAGGTACCATCCGTTGTCACTGGAAAATTAACATTCAGGCGACACAAGGTAAGGCTACTTTCACTTTGAGTTGCAATGGAAATGGTTCAGGAATCTCACCCCCAATAAGTCGGCCTATCAAGGACTCATGGATGGATGGAGAACCCATTGTCGATGAACTAGGCAAGCACAATATGGTCCGACAAGGATATTGAGATATGGCGTGTGTTGGGGGACTGCACGGGTCCACTACATTCGAGCCTCTACGAAGATCACCTTCACGTTTGCTGTGGACTCACTTTCTGCGATTTACTGTCATCTTCCTCCCTGAATCGCTTGACAGTGAAGGATAGCGAATCCAAGGTCCGTAGTATCAACTATTTGACCCGTGAGAACAAAATAACGTGCGGTTAGCGACACAATCACGAGAAACATTCTCCCATCGAAGACATCGGATATTATGTAGTGATACAGATATCCTCATATCGACCCTAACCATAGTCGAACGCCAAAGGATCTCACGAAGACGCTATCTCATCGTCGAACCCTTTCATGGGGATGGCTTCATTTATCTGGCTCAGCTCATAGTTGGTCCACCTCAGACCAATAGCAATGGATCGAGCTATTTCTCTTGTATACTCCATTGGGTCAGGGAAATAGGCGCACCATGATCCCGACCTCTCTATACAAAGGGCGACAACGTGACCGAACAGGTTCTCATGACGAAGGATAGAACTCATTTTCCTGGTGGTCATAGCCAAATCAACAAGCTGGACTCATAGTTTCAGACAAGAGACCAAAACCAGCAACATGGTTCATTTGTTCGTCGATTGATGGACAATCTTTGGTCGATAGGGGACACAAGCAAGATATAGGATCCAACGACCTGATCGTAATCATGCGTCTCTACGTCTACACGAGGCCTACTTTTCGAGGCTTTAGCGAGATCGTCTTCGCGTCGCGTGACAGTCGTCATCCTCCTGCAAGGCGGTATCTGTACGACCGAACATTCCCTTTGTAATGAGGCAATACTGACTGTGACACTGCTTGTACGAAGGCGGGGAACTTATCTCCAATGATTCCGTCTCTTTCGTCGATACAGGGGTCTATGTTCCGTCGATATGTCTATGGACGAGACAACTATACCCCTTAGTATTTTTGCTTCTTTTTCATGCAGAAATGGTCGCACCGTCGCAGTTCCACCCACCCGTCGACATCTTCATCCGATTGGAACGACCTACGATGTCTATCCCCCCCTTGCAATGCAACCTCGGAGAACTACAGTGTACATGTATGCCTCAGTTTCGACGATCGATTTTCATGAAGAAATGTCTCACGTGTTTCCGACCATCGCTAGCGTAGCCTAGCAATCATCCTTGACAGTCGAGGTAACCGATGTACGAAAGTCGTCGGTTCAAACAGTCGGCTAGATGCTCGGTAAGGACTCATGCCCGAACCGGATACTTCTCGAGAATGTCGAGCAAAGGCCGAAAGTTTTCGAAACTAGGAGCTCTAGATGATATTATAAAACATCAGCTGACTTCGTTGCAGCAAGGGTCTTCAGGCAGTCGACGAATGAATGATGTGATATTCGAGTGTACAACAAATGAGAGAAGTTGGACATTAGAAGCAGCTCTCGCGAAGGTTACGGCAGGAAGCATCTGATTTCCGCATGAGATTACCAAGCGTGACGAAGGGTGAATTGGGACGACGTAAATCGAGATCACGCAGTGGATCATTTACTATGCGCTCTGCACACACAAGATTAGGGCATATTCCGTAAACGAAAAGCATACGGCAAAGCGTTTCCTGGTCCCCGAGGTTCATAGCCAACGCCGAAGTAACTAGATCGCTCTCATGAGGACGAGCAGATTCGTGAGGGCAAACTAGATTCCCGAGATGTACTCAGTGATGCATCTTGAAAGAAGTAAACGTGCAGCCAGGTGCTATTCGACCGACGCGACGGTGTGGTAGCGAGGTTTCATCTATCCATCGCAGCCTCCAGAACCAAGATTGTCACGAACACCAACAGGTGAGTCGGACGCATGTGTCAATGCACGGAGACTGTTACCATCCGAAAGCCGTCGACTGCAGGATCACATGTATCATTTCGAAAGATTGTGGACACTCATAGTGCGGCAATATTGTACATCACCTATCCAGGGCAGTTCTTCGTTTTCCGAGGGAGCCTGGAATTCAACCACTGCGGAGATGGATGAGACTCGCGCATACGGTAGTACCGCAAGTAGTCGCTACAACGCCAGGCGGATATGCTACAAGGATGTATAAGCACTGTGTCGAAGAGCATGTTACCTAGCTCCTTCATCCCAGATTAGCAGCTTCGGGAAGGTGTGTTTTTCGTGACGTAGACGCTGTGTGGCGAAGTGATGGGATTCTCGATTCTATCGGAATTCAACCATGGATTGGAGATGTTGCAGAGATGTTGCGGCCATTGTAGCTGTAGATACCCCAACAAGGCTACGTTGCAGGGCCACATGATGCCGCCATTCCGAGCGATCTTCCCCTTGAAGGTTGGTAGATGTACTAGAGGCGCTCGTTCCAACCTACGATGTAAAGCCGACGACCAACGTTCATCGACAACGCATATCATCATCACGACATATTATGGCGGTCCCTGGTCGACAGGACTTTGTCTGACTCATGTGTGGCTGAACTTGGATATAGCAGTCATCGGAAGCATCATGGTGCGTCGTAACTCGTGGCAAAACGATTGTATTAAGCTGAGCGACAGCGTGGTATCTAGTTTCATTTTGTTCGAAACACGGTGACGGTACCGGAAGATTCTGGATGAGTAATGTCTCCTTTTCGGTCGTTTTAAGGTGCAGGATGATCAACCCAGCCCCCTACATCCATTGGAGATATCGTGCTTCCCGAGAGATCGTTGGTTGAGATAGTCAGACCACCTGTCTTGCTCGGCGACGTGGTGTCAAGGGAGGTTTGTTCCTTCAGAGATGATTAGGCTATTTCCATTTACCGGCGAGACGATAGAGCGATACGATTCGAGGGAGATGAGATCGACGACCGTGTCTCCTGAATTCGATGGTATACCAGAAAGGCTAGCGACAAGCAAGCTACGATGATTACATCAATGAAGTCATTGAAAAGCCTACGCATCCAAAGGAGGGTTTGGACCCAAACTCGATAGGTATGTAGGAATGATAAACATTCATTCGGGGACGGTCTAGACTATCATAACTGTATGTTTCAGTTACTGTTAGTTTTTCAGCGTTTGCTGTTAGTCACAGCACTATTTGTTCGGGTCGACAGAATCATAAGGGGTTCAGTGCAAATGAATCCGGAAAAATGGTCATGATTTGGGGGTAAAAATCTGTTGCGACGAACGGAACCATACGTTAGGCCGTTGTTCGATCAATTCTGACCAACTATCGCCGTATGAATACAACGGGAAAAGCCCAATCGTGCTGTAAACGACTGTTGCACAGTTGGTTGCAAAGACTTGTACGGTATGCGTCGGGTAGTGCACTAGATTTTGGTGTACGGTGGATCTTCTACGGTCAAATGAGTGACTCGGCGAGGGTAAGGGCGGTTTATCACCCCTTTACAGCTAGTTAAGAGGATTATAGAGGATTCTCATTAAAAAAGGAATCGAGGCTTCGGGTTAAATGAACCCTTTTGACTTCTTCAGGCTGACCCTTACGGTGAGTTGCTCCCCGAACAGAAACGGAAACGGAAAAGGAATTTTCGTTTTGATTGGTCCGAACGGTCGACGGGAAGGCCCGCATCGGCATTTCGATCCGGCTACCTTTTTTGTACCCGACGAAACTGGCAAGACCGTGACGAAAAAGGTCGACCTTTTCCGTTTCCGTTTTTGTCAGACGAAAAAGGGATTGGACTCGATGGACCTGGAAACGAAAGTATTTCGATTCAGTGGACCAGCACAATACGTATTTCTAATAGTTTCCTTGATTCGTATGGTACGTACGATACCCCCTCATCCGACGAAAACACCAGTTTTCAATAGCGTGGCATTATAGAAGACTGACTCAGCATCTTCAATACCTCTCGACAACGCTTCGATAACATTGCTCGTTGTTCCTCAAGGTCAGAATTTGCGCGACGTGGCATACTTGAAGTGTATGCTTGTGTCTCACGTTTCCTTACGCTGTCGCCAACGAACCAAACATCGTGAGGATGTCCTGCTTGACTTCTGACTATGTATGTCGTAGGTCGACGAGCAAGTCCGTGATGGGAAAGCCACGTTTCGCTGACGATCGAACACTTCCCCTCCTGGGACACGTGGGTAAGAAAAACACATGTATCCGTTATGTAACTGTAGGTGTATTGTGTCATCATTCTCCGTCATGTGCCCTCGGAGAACTGTGAGTTTTCTTCGCTTACGACTCCACAAAAATGACGATCGTCGTGCAGTCTACAGTAATCTCATCGTGAATTGACGATGATAACTTCCAACATGGGGCGATAACATATGAGAAATGTCGTCACTAACCGGAGATTACTAGGAAACTCGCCATCCTGCTTGGTTGTAGAACTGTTGACCTTTCAAAGCGACGTCGTAGTACTCTCCGAATGAACGAAAGTCAGCTCAATGTTCTTTTGGAAAGTCTGCTCCAGGGTGAATTCAATCGAAAGCCAGGGAAGGCGTGGCATTCCCATCCACCATATGGTGATCATATCTTCCGATGTCGCAGTTTCGAAGGCGGCCTTCACATAAGCCATCCACATGGGCGGGCATACTCGGACGTCTCTTTTGCTGATGGAACAAGGATGAGAAGAATGAGCTCATCTATGGTGCACAGGTTGAACTTTGTGACTCTCATCAATTCAGTCAGAAATACTGTCTTGGTTCTGGAAATGGGTGCGAAACAATCTGTCGATTTCCGTTCATGCTTGGTGATGTCATCGCTGATAGATTCGTCCATAGTTCGATGGTTTTCCAGCAGGATGCAGCGTCCGGCTAGCGAACTGAAATTTTCTGGATGCCTCAATCGCTATACCGTGAATCGGTAGCTGTCTTCCATAACCGTCAACTTGACCCTCGCTGCCAAGCGTTTGATCAACCTACACAATGAGAGTCGTCGGTGTGATGGAATTATTCAAAGAGGCATGAGAATGTCGCCAGGTCTCGATCCACAACGCCTTTCACTCATCTTGCTCAAGCTCCTCTCAAACCAAAATATCGAGAAGTATCCTGCCTTCCATGCTTTGATCGGGAGTTTTCGGCTTCGTCGTAAATTGAGGTCGTGCTTGACTGAGTTGCTTTCGTTGCCCATGCAGGACCATGATCGTCATGAGAAACACAATCGACAATACACGATAGTATTGGAGTGGTGTAAAGGCGTGGTAGATCTTGAAAAAGTCGGATTGCATGAAATTCAATCTATCGAGTGTTGTCCCTGTATCGTCAAGATTTTGCTTCAGGTTATAGCATCGCCTGTATGGAATCCCAATTACGTTCATTCCTGTTGCATCAAAAGAGAGAACGAAAGGATCAACCCATGTCAAAGACTAGCTAATGACTTCATGCAAAGACTCAGTCCAATGCTCAAGCAAATGTGCAACCAACCCACCAGCATCACTTTTGTACTAATGATGTTCTCCAGAAACGGATAGCCACAATTTCCATGGCCGGTTCGTTTCTTCTATCCAAACCCGACCAGGAGTGAGATCGTTTCACAGCAGTGGGGGAGGTACCGGGATGAACTCTGGAGCTGCTGCTGAGATCCTAGCGACGGATACAAAATTTTTGTTTCTCCAAGCATTTGATAACCAACTACCTTCCCCTGGCTTTAAAGTGATGTGCTCAGCCGAATGCTCATTACTGCTTCTCAATCAATCAACTGACGGCTGAGACCTCCGATTAGTTTCCGATAGGCCGCATAGGCTTGCTGGGAGATGACCGGTTCCACTTTCTCCTACGGCCTTGATGCCGAGGATGGCAATGAAAGGGTTTGAGGGTCTCCCAGAGATGGTATCATACACAGAACGGGCATCTTGAATTTTGTCGACCCCGTTTCACCCCTGAGTAGCCGGGAAAAGTCCCCTGAGTAACTAAGACGAAACATTTCGTCGAATACCGCGTTTATTCCCAAAAGGGGTAGACCATAGGAATCACCGGGACCTGCGATGGTCCCACCGCTTTCCTGACGTGTTCACTGTCATCATGAGAAGTGGCTCATTCGGCCACTACTTCGTATGGTATTGACGGCAACCGGCAAATGAACTATTCGGAACACCTGTTCGGTCATGCTGAGATCTCGAGTATATGATGGAGTCCGATCGTGTTAATGTCGAATCTTCTACGTCGGACAGTGAGGAAGAAAGTGAATGTGAGCCCACTTTACCATCGTCATTCGAAGGCGGTAGTGATCCCAACGGTCCTCGCAAGGGCGATGTCTTGTTGGGACGAGGGAAACCATACCAGAATTTTCCTGGAAACAGGAGGATGTTGCGAATAATTTCTCAATTCAAAAGTGAGTATGCCTCGAGGCCTAGAGACCAAAAACGGCTGTACGTCGAAACTGCTCTTGAAGCTGTCCTGAAGGACGGTGCCAGATTTTTGCGACGGGTAGAAGTAGGTGACGGAACTCATCGGTGGGAAGAGGTAGATCGTGCAGCTGCTGCGGAGAAAGTATGGAATGCCTTGCGATCAAAAGGTGATTCAAGGCATGAGAAAAGCAGACGTACTGCAGATCAAGGAGACGATCACTCAAACAACGATCATCCTCCTGCCCCATCGCCCTTGGCTGTCGAGATGGGGGCGAATTCTACGGGAAGCAACGTTGCTTACCAACCATTCCAGCCGATGCATGGTGGGATTCCTGTGCATCATATTTCGCTGGTTCAGTCTCTTTCAAATACGCTTGTACAGCATTTGTCGAACGCTACCATCACGGCCACTTTACTGGCGGCTTTGACGTCAGGTCAAATCCAGCCGCCACAAGTTCCTGTCCCAGTTGTGGAGAATCTAGCTCTACCTCCTGTCCAAGACCTATCAGCGCAACATATTTTGCAAGGGCTGATTACTGAGCTTCTTCGTGCGCATCACCAGGGAACGGTGCCGGCGCCTCTCTCAACTATCCAACAGCCGCAGCCTCAGCATGTCGCCACCAGCCTCGCAGTCGCAAACGCAGTGGCATCACCACGACCTGTCCCCCCAGCCAATCCTCTGGTACTACCGCCAAGTATATTAGGGAACCAACATGGTGATCCACAGCAGGATCAGCTGATCCGACAAGTCATGGCCGCTCTTTTGCAAGTGAGGGAGCCCGCAAATCCGCCGTCGTAATCAGGACTGAAGATATCGCTGTGGTTACGTCGTCCTCGAAATCTTCAGCATAAGCAGAAGGAACGGGGACTGTCCGAGAGACGCATGTAGAGAGTTAAAGCATGAGACAGAAATTGGACAGAAGAAATGGAATTCCGACTACAGACCGGCATACGTAACCTATCTCGAAAGGTTAAATCTAGCTTCATCCAAGACCTTGCAGAAGACCGCTTACAGACGTAACCGACTCTCTTACTCAAATGTTCAGTAATACTAGTCTTTTGCGTATACACGAATTGACGGTGAACTCGAAGGTGGGCGAAGTGAAACGCAAAGAAAGGAGGAAGTGGAAGTTAAAAGCTGAAAAATGTGCAAGATGAAATGGAATAGCGACATCTGAAAAATCTGCGGCCGCGGTCAGTATGCTCGTAAGTATGAACCTAGTTGTTCATCAAAGAACTTTGCCTAGATCACTGGACGTTAGAGGTGACTATGGACTCCGATGTGACAGATTCGTATACAAACACAAATGATAGTGGAACAAAAAGGAATTGTTGTCGTTGTCAAAAAGTATGGGACGACTGGCGCGAATGATCTCCACACTCATCGACCATTTCGGGCAAGCATCAACGTAGTTTTCAAACGCAACAAACGATTGTTTATGCCCCACCGAGGTTGTGGATAAACTTGAGGTACACATTCAAACTTTACAGCTAGCATTGACTGCACACTCCTGATAGACGAAATGACGTCCGCGGGTTGGTCCCACATTTTCTTCAGCTTCGGTCAGAGTCTTTTGTATGAAAACGTTAGCTAGTCGTTGACGTCTGTTGATCCTTTCTGTCTCTCTTCTGACACACAAAATTACGTTCAAAGCCAGGATGGAAAGACAACGAAAAAAGCTATACGGAGATTGGGGCAGCCGATATCGCAGTTTCGAAGGCGGCCTCCATACAACAGAATCAATCGTAATATGTGATCGCAGGATTCGCAAAGCGTCGCTCCGTTCGATACAGAATTCAGCGATGATCTTGCGCTTCCGCTGAGCAATCGTCCCCTTCTCGATGCTTTGTTACCTTCGCAAGCGGATTGCATGCAACAGCAACCGTGAGGACCTTATACCCACACTGCCCAATATTCACCTTCGTCTTATGTTTGTCTCACCACAATCAACTGAAGATAATTGTGATTGATGTCAAAACGCCTTTGCCGGATAATACCATATCTCTTTGCTCGCTTCGCCGTTTTCAGTTGTTGCATGGCGTTTGGTCGATTTTCTAACAGAACGTCGATACCCGACTCTGGCATGAAATGGGATGGAGACAACCCGCAATCCAAAACAAGAACCTTCGCTGAAGTTCAATCGAGTAGGCCCTTTGAAATGAGCTGACTTAATCAGTCGCTAGAGGAGCTTTTGCAATCGTAGGAGGTCGATTTGTCGTCTGCATCGTTTGGTCGATCTAGCAGGAAAGCCTCGATGTCTGACTGTGGCATGAAGTCGGATCGTAGCAATCCACAATAAAGAAACATAAGCCTTTGCTGACTTATGTTGTTGATAGAGGAGCTGCTGCTCTCATGTAAAGAAAACAATCTGATCGGTACGATGTCGGCTTTCGCGACCTTGATAGAACCATCTCGTCCGGACGCCACGGGACTGAAAAAGCAGATCTTTCCCCTTCGCTGTATAGTATAGCATTCGGCCATCCACATGGAAAATTGTCGCTACCCACTCGACGGCATTTTCTCCATTATGTTTGTTTATGCAGCAACTTAGACGGTACACGCCCGCTGAATGATCCTCGAGGCGGACTCGTGATGAGAAGGCGTTAGCGTAGCCGAGTGCGGAACTTCCCGTGGAACGTTCTGAGGTATATCGATCATGCAATTACAATACCGAGGTTTTGCAGACGGATTGTTCCGGTTGTCCATGCCGAGACATCATCAATGCTGACTCAGGTTTTCGACGCCTCTCGAAGTAAGAAAGACGGCTGTTTCTCGAATTCAAACGAAAGGTCACGGTTCCACAATTTCTCAGCTGGCCTCACGTAGGTTGGTGAAGTCACCCTTTCGCTGACGATGAGAACCCCGAGGACACGTCGGAAACGAAAAACACCTAAGCGGTTATGTCGTCATTCTCCGTTATATGCCCTCGAAGAACTAGTCGTTCTCCTCACATCCGGGGCAGTCCATGTTACAATACAGTTTAGTTTTTTGTAATCAACAAAAAGCAAGCATGCTATGTTCCACACATTCGCAAACAACGGGGGCGACGAATATGAGAAACGTCGACACTATCCGGGAATACTGGAAACGAGACCATCCCACTCGATTGAAGAACTGCTGCCTTTCATAGCAGCACCTCACGCTTCCAAAGACTGAACTGAGGCGGCACTGAAAGACTGTTTGAGGCTAATTCATGGCACAGGATGCAAAGGGCACGTGCGCAATGGGGTTTTGCGGATAAGTGCAGCTAAAACCTGATTCAAAGTCTTGACCGCGCACTGAAAGTACTTGATTGATTGAATACTACTGCAATCCAATCATGTCAAGATCTGTCACAGCTATGCACCATCAACCAACCTTGGGTAGTGTCGATTGTGTCTCGACACGATCATTGGCTTGTGCAGGCAGCCAAAACAGCCCCTCGACGATGAAGTGGAGAACTCCTTATCAAAGTACGGAAAGCAAGATGCATACTGATTTGAGAAGTGCCTGAAACGCCTTCGCGGATTCTCCTTAGGTATGCGATACTTGTCTTTGGATACATTCCATGACTTCTGTCGGATTCCTTCCCACAGAAGGGGTAGCCGCAAGACTCTTATTTCGTAGGCTGGATGAACACTTTGATGCAACGGTCAACTCGATAGTCACTGAAAAGAAAGCTGTCGACTCTGGGGAGAGCAGTCGAGGCCTCCTAAAGTTTGGGCTCGACGGACCAACGTTTCATACCACTGCATCGGGCTCTGAAATTTGCATGTTATCTTAGATAGCATCACACAGTACGATCGGAAATGGAAAAACTGTCGCTATACGCATTTTCAAAACCAAATCAATATTTCCCACCGAATCGGAAACTGTCCCCTTAAGCGTTTTTTCAGAACCAAAGTAATATTGTCCGCCGGAGGATTGGATTCCATCGGTCCAACATGTTTACATTCCTTCCATGATTTTCCACTAATCCATGCAAGATCGAAGTATGTCGGCTTGCGATGTCGCTGTTTCGACGGCGGCGATCCCGGTCGACTTCTACGACGTATGTGCATGTGGCTACGGAAGAGGGAGAGAAAGCATTGATGTATACCAAAAACTAGCTATGGTTTCATGTAGATGTCTCCATCCGATCCTGAAGAAAATATGGGACCATCCCGCAACTTCATTTTCCTCTGTCGGAAGTGCACCAGAAACGAATAAAAGATGTCCAGAGCCTGTTGGTTTTCCTGTAAATCAACGCAACATGGCGCGATTTCATTTGGCGCGCGCGCA
>Ga0194115_10001411_pt1 | contig 30833 bp, 25 predicted proteins | sample TA2MahsurfametaG_3_FD_148656 | JGI IMG/M metagenome (GOLD analysis project Ga0194115, IMG submission 148656) | Freshwater microbial communities from Lake Tanganyika, Tanzania - TA2015002 Mahale S4 surface | ecosystem: Environmental > Aquatic > Freshwater > Lake | place: Tanzania: Lake... | reverse complement strand
AGGAAAAAAATGAGAACTATCAGGGTCGTAATTGTCATTTGGACCATAAGTATTTGCCGGCATCAAGCATTTATAATTTGTTTTATATTGAGAATTATAACTCTCACACATTTTAATTCCTGAAATTTTAGCAATTGCGTAGGACTCATTTGTTTTTTCTAGAGGACCTGTTAGTAAATAGTCCTCTTTAATTGGCTGTCTACAATCTCTTGGATAAACACAGCTTGAACCTAAAAAAATTAAATTTGGAATATTATTTAAAAAACAACCGTGAATAATATTGTTTTGAATGGATATATTTTCATAAATAAATTCAGCTTTATAATTATAATTTGCAAAAATTCCACCAACTCTTGCTGCTGCGTTTATAACTATATCTGGTTTAATTTTTTTTAAAAAAAAAAAAACTTTTTTTTGATCTATTAAATTTACTTTTTTTTTACTAATGGTAAAAATTTTCTTAAAACCTAATAATCTTAATTTTTTTAAAATAGCAGACCCAACTAATCCTTGATGTCCTGCTAAGAAAATTTTACTGCTTTTTTTTATCAATTTATTGTTTAAAATTTAAATTTTTTAACTCCTCATGTACCATTTCGTTAACTAATTTATGAATAGAGAACTTTGGTTTCCAATGAAGAACTTTTCTTGCTTTAATTGAATTTCCCAATAAGGTATTGACATCTAGAGGCCTGTAATAAGATTTGTCACAAGCCACTATGCATTTATTAAACTTATCAAAAGCTTTTTGATTCTTTCCTTTTCCGGTCCATTTAATTTTCATTGACAATTCTTTAGCGACTAAATTTATAAACTGCCTTACACTATACTGTTTGCCCGTTGCAATAACAAAATCCCTTGGTTTTTTTTGCTGCAACATTAACCACATTGCCTCAACATAATCTTTAGCATGGCCCCAATCCCTTTTCGCATCAAGATTCCCCAGATAAAGAATCTTTTGAATATTATTTTTAATCCTACAAAAGGCTCTTACAATTTTTCTTGTAACAAATGTTTCTCCCCTTCTTGGACTTTCATGATTAAATAAAATGCCATTTACTGCAAAAATATTATAAGCCTCCCTATAATTTATTGTAATCCAGTGTGCATATAATTTTGCAGCTCCGTATGGGCTTTGAGGGTAAAAAGGAGTTAATTCATCTTGAGGAATTTTTTGAACCCTGCCAAACATTTCTGAGGTACCTGCCTGATAAAACTTTGTTTTTTTTTCAAGCTTATGAAATTTGATTGCCTCTAAAATTCTTAGTGCTCCTAAGGCATCAACATTAGCTGTATATTCTGGAACTTCAAAAGAAACCGCCACATGAGACTGTGCCGCTAGGTTATATATTTCATCAGGCTTTACATTTTTAATTATATTAGAAACTGAAGTGGAGTCGGTAATATCTCCATATTGCAAAATGAAACTCCGCTTTTTTTCATAGGGATCTTGATAAATATGATCAATTCTTTGTGTGTTTATAAGCGAAGATCTTCTTTTTACTCCATAAACTATATAATTTTTTTTAATTAAAAATTCAGCTAAATAAGAACCATCTTGGCCAGTTATACCAAAAATTAAAGCTTTTTTTTTCATAAATATAAGAAAAATTTATACTTTTTAAACGTTAATGTTAGTTATATTTTGAAAAAAATTGTCTAAATGATTGTTAGTATATTAATTGTTGCAGATTTTAAAGAAAAATTTATTTTTAAAACAATTAAATCTTGCCTTAATCAAAGTTATAAAAAAATTGAAATACTTATTGGCTATAGTCATTTAAATAAATCTATAATAAAAAAGATACTATCTTATAAAAAAATAAAATTATTTAAAATAAAAAAAAGATTTATTTACCCAACTCAAGATCAAATTTACAAAATCAGATATTTATTTAATCGATCTAAAGGAAAATATATTTTCTTATTAGATGGTGACGATATATTTTTAAAAGATAAAATTAAACAAGTATACTTCTTTTTAAAAAAAGAAAATGATGTTTTAATCTACGATAAATTTTTTATTAAGAAAAATAGTAAAATATATTTATTAAATGAAAAAAAATATAAAAAAAATTTTTTTTTCAAGTTTTTGTTTAATGACTGGCCCCAAAATATAGCTACCAGTGCACTTTCAATTACAAAGAGAGGTTTTAAAAATTTTTTTAGAGAAACCAATCCATTTGCGTGGAAATATTTGGCAATTGATATTCTGTTAGTGATTTTTTTTCAAAAAAAAAGAAAAATAAAATATTTAAATAAAATTTTAACAATTAAAAATGAAGGTAACGAAAATTTAGATACAAAATTTAAAGGATTTTTTAATAAAAAATATTGGTTTAGAAGACTAGAGCAACATGATTACAACTATACTTTTAAAAAGTTAAAAAGTATCGAACATTACATATGTATTATGGTAGTTTTTTTTATAAATCATTTTATCGATAATAATAAATCTTAAAACCTAACTTTTCCAAACTATTCAAATTATTCCCAAAATTTCCACACGGCGAAGGAAGTGCCCAACAATGTCCATGTATTGACCCGTTCGTCTTATAGAGTAATTCTCCCTGTTCGGTCTTAAAAACTGCAAATTCTTTAGTTTGAACAGAAAAAAATGGAAAATTAGTATATTTATAAAAATCATCTCTTTTAAATTCACTATTAATTCTAAATATATTTTTTAAATTAAAAATTATTATAACTAACAGGAATATTAGTTTAAATTTGAAATAAGTTTTTTTGTTACTACTCTTAAAATTTCTAATCCATAAAGCTAAAGGCGTTATTAAAATTAATGTTATTACAATATACCCTCCATATCTTAGTGCTGGATGTATCATGAACCAAATAAAAAAAAGTAACAAAAATGCCAAATATAAAATTAAAAAATATTTTTTATTAAAAAAAAATTTTTTTTTATTTTTTGAATAAAAAATAAATGATAAAAATATAACAGTTGCAATAATTACCAGCAAAAAATCTGAGACTTTTGTAAAAAAATAAATGTAAAACCAATTTGATACCCAATTAAAATTTGTAATATACTCTGATAAATTCTCTTTTCTAAAATCAGGTCCGGCACCAGCCTTTGACCATATTTCTATCCACTCTCTTTGAATAATAACGTCATTGACAGGCACTCCCCAAAGTACACTTTTACCAAAACAAAGATTTTTGAAGCCAAATATAATACATCCAGAATTGAAAAAATTATGAACTAAAAACAAAAGTAAAAAAAAAATTAAAAAATAATTATATTTATTAAATAATAAATTACTTATTTTTTTTAAATCAATTTTGCTAAAAAAAAATATTAAAACTAAGAAAATTAAATAAGGTATAAATAAACTTTTTATAGTAATTACATAAAAGATTAATGTTGAAAATATAAAAAGGTTTGTAAAATTAAATTTATTGTAATTATTTTGCAAAATTTGAAAAATCTCCAAAACTAATATTGATAATAGTATTTGCGCTTGTAAATCGGTACCGTATTCACTTAATCTTGTAAAAGTTACATTAATTAAAATAAAAAAAAATAAAGACAATATTTTTATAAAGTGTTCTTTTTTTTTATCTAATAAACAAATAACAATATAAAAATTAAAAAAAATTAAAAAATATAAGCTTGTAAAATTAAAAGAATTAAATTTTATATATGGTAAATATAAAGTTGAGTTTAAAAAAAATAATGAAGATATGTGTCTATATGAAATATCTAAATTACCAAGACCGATGGCTAATTTGTCAGAAGTTAACATAAGTGTATAAGGTAAATGATAATAAGAAAAATCATCGTGGGTTTTTGAAATAAAAAGTGCTGAAATTAGAAAAAAAGATATTAAAAAAATTTTTTTAAGTAATAAGATATTTAAATAGTTTTTTTTTAAACTAAGAAAAAAAAAAAAAATTCCCAGTAAATGTAAAATAGAATTATGTAATTCATTATGTTTAAAAAAAAAAATAGAAATATATGAAATATACGTAATTATAAAAAAACCAAGAAAAGCAATTAAGCCTTCATTAACTCCTTTTTTTAAAAAACCTACTGAATGAGAAAAATAAAAAGCAAAACCTAATACTGATAATAATATTAAGTAAAAATACAATAAGAAAAAAAATAAATTCATTTATTTTAATTCTTAAAACTATATTTTTTCATTTTTCTTCTTTAAATAAAAAAATAAAAATAAGTAAAAAGAAATTGAAAGAATAGTTATTTTTATTTGATAGGATGTCTTAAAGATATTTATTGAAGCTATATAAAAAATAATAAAATTAAATAGATTCAATAAAAATGAAGAAATAGTATTTGCATATATTTTTTTTAATTTAGTGTTTTTATACAAAAATATGAAAATTTTATAGTGTAAATGATGGTTGTCTGCTTTATCTACTCTTTTTTTATTAAATAACCTTCTTAAAAGTGAGAATAAATTTTCGAAAGCTGGATACCAAAGTAAATTTAGAAAAAAAAAAGGTGAAATAGTTAAATTTTGCAAATACGTTAATGTTATAAGATATCCAAGAAAAAAAGAAATACCATAAACTCCTCCATCACCTAGATAATTTTTATTAAAAAGATTAAAAAGAAAAAAGACAAAACATACTAAAATAAAGTTAGATATAACATTATAATCAGTATGAAGATTATGCTTTGACAAGGCAACGAAAAAAAAAACTGAGGATAAAATTATATATCCCGATAAATGGGTATTTAAACCATCTAAAAAGTTAGACCCATTTATAAGCACTAAGAAACAAAAACTTGTAAATAATATTGAGAAAAGATCAAAAAATAGTATTTGATTTATAAAGTTTATTTTTAAATCTTTTAAATATAAATTTGAAATATATATCACTACAATTAATGTCGCTCCCTGAATTATAATTCTACTTATCGGTTTAATTACAAAACCAAGATCATAAATTATTCCAATAATAGAAAACAAAGATGAGTATAGGTATATTTTATTTCCAGTAAGAATAAAAAAAATTAAAAAAATTGAAAAAAAAAAAATACCACCTGTTAAAGGAATTCTTTTTACACTTGTTGCAAATATTTTTCTTTTATTTAAAAAGTTTTGATCAATTAAAATATTTTTTTTAATTAAAAAAAAATTTAATAAGTACAAATACAATGATGATAAAATAAAAAAAATTATCATTTATTTTCTTTTGAAAAAAAAAGTTAAAATGTAATATAAAATTAAATATCCATCTATAAATTCTTTAACCTTTTTTTTCCCAAATAATCTTTTTCTTTCAAATGATGAGACGGAAAAATATGAAAAACCATATGCTTTGATCTTTAACGGTAGCTCAACACAAATTCTGAAATCCTCGGAGCTTAGTTTGCAGTCTTTAAATTTTTGAGTACTACCTAAAACGAATGTATATAAAATATCTGATAACCTAATATTAAAAAGTATATTACATAAATAAGAAAAAAATTTATTACCTATAAAAGTTAAAAAAGTATCATCATCACTTCCAGATTTTTCATCTAAATATCTTGATGCAAATACAAAATTATAGGACTTTGCTAAAATAAACATTTTTTCTAGATCATTATAATCAAAAGAACCATCTGCATTAAAAATGCACAAATATTCAGTATTTATATTATTAATTCCCTCAATTAAAGCATTTCCATAACCAGATTTTGTTTGAAATAAAATTTCACAATTTAGATTTTTGGTAGCTTCAATAGTCTCGTTATCGTCAGCAGCCAAGATTACTAATTTTCTGCAATTGAGTTTATCGAGACGCTTAATAACTATTGAAATCGTTTCTTTTTCAAACTTAGCTGGTATCAATAAAGTTAAATCACTTAAATCCATAAAATTTTATTTTAAACACTAAAAATAAGACATTAAATCTTTTTTAAAAAAAAATCTTTAACGCCTAATACAAACCCAATATGAGGATCTTTGTCTTTCTTATAAATAATTCTTAAAAAATGTAATAATGATCTAAATAAAAAAAATAAATAACCTAAAACTTTATCATAAAATTTACATGTTTTTTTAATAAAAACTAGCCATCCTAAAGTTTCAAAATAAATTCTAGATTTAATGCCCGATATGAAAATACTTTGCGATACTTTATGATAAACATAACAATCATGATTAACAATAATATCTCCAAATTTTTTTAATTTCTGAGACAACAAAACATCTGCTGGTCCGAAAAAAAAATCTTCATCTAGAAGACCAGTTTTTTTTAAAATATTAGTCTTATAAACAGAACAACCACCTGTACTATCACTCTCTATACATCCTTTAAATTGACCATTGTCTAATTGTCTTCTTGCTCCTTTTCCAGTTTTCTGGAATATAATGTAATTTTTATTTAAATTTAAACCTGACCACCAAATAATTCTAGTTTTTTTTTTTATCCAATAATAAACTTTAGGAGATACAGCTACACAATTAGTATTTTTTTTAAAAGTGTGAATCATACTTTTAAGAAAACTCCTGCCTATAATAAAGTCACAGTCAATAGTCATAACAAAATCATAATTATTTTTTAAAGCAAAATTTAATCCTTTATTATGCCCCTTGGCATTCCCCAAATTTTTAGCAAATCTTACTGTATCTTTAACTCTAATCCTATGTAAGAAAATTTTTGTTTCACGTGGAGGTGTTAATTTCGTTATTAAATTTTTTTTTTCTGAAAAATAATTTATATTATGGTATTTAATTTTTTCTTTTTTGAACCATTGTAATATTTTATGTAAATTTTTATAATTAGAATTATTATCAACTAAAACAATATCAAAATTATTATAACTATTATTTAAAATACTTTTTATACATTCAATTGTATTATTAAAATCATTCCAATTGAGTATCGAAACACATATACTTGGAAATTGAGAGCTCATTATAGATTATTTCGAATTTCATTAATTGTTTTAACAATAGCTTTGTAACTATTTGACCTGTAATTACATCGAAATTTTTTTTTAAATTTATTTATGTTTGGAATATACTTATCAAATATTTTTTTCGAATTTTTTAAATTTTCATAACTTATATTTAAATTATATTTTCTTGCTAATAAATTAGCTAATTTGTAAATAGAAATATGATTATCTGATCCAACATTGTAAATTGGACAATTCTTATTAGAACGATTTAAAATTTTAAATAACCATGTAACTAAATCTTTTTCATACATATATGAACGAATAACTTGACAATCTGATTTAATATTCAAATTTCTATTATTAAGAATACTTTCAATAAAATTGCCCACAACATATTGAGAATTTTTTGGAAGAAATTCACCAACAAAAGTGAAACATCTTGCGATAGAGACATTTCCTCCTATTTTTCCAAACTCTTGAAATAACTTTTCGTTTCTTAGCTTAATTTTTGAATATTCCTTTTTATAACCATTCTTAAAATAAATTTTTTTATTATATTTAAGATAATTTTCTTTAAATCTTGCAATATGTTTGGGCTGCTTACCATAAATAGCACCTGAACTAATATAGAGTATTTTGCTATGGAAATGATATTTTTGTGCATATTTTAAATAATTTTTTACTGCTTTGTGATCGTTTTTATAATTTTTTAAGATAGCAGCGTAAATCACATAATCTGCTATTGGCAAATTTTTAGTAGTCAATATATTAGAATTGATTTTAATTATTTTAAATTTTTTTTTTGCCTTTTGATTATTAATTGTTAATTTTAACTTCCCTCTACTTAAAATAAAAATATTATTAATTTTTAAATTTGAAAAACTATTACTTAAAAGATATTTTAATATTGATTTTCCAAAGAAACCTGTTCCTCCGATAATTAAAAGTTTTTTTGCTTTCATTGATAAAAAAATGTTATTTACATACCTTATATTTAAAAATTATGATGAAAACTATTCGTTTACATAATTGTGATAATGTAGCAATTGCTGTTGAAGATCTAAAAAAAAATATCTCTTCAAATGATCTTTTAATAAAAAATTTTATACCAAAAGGACATAAAATTGCTTTACAGAATATTAATTTGGGCGATCCTATTATTAAATTAAATCATATTATAGGAATAGCGTCAAAAAATATAAAAAAAGGTGAACATGTACACATAAATAATATCAATTCAGAAATTATTAATAAAATTAATATTAAAAAAAAAATATTTAAAAATGAAAAATTAAATTTTATTAAAAAAAATTTTAAAGGGATTAAAAGAAATGATGGTTCAATAGCTACCAGAAACTACATTGGTATAATAACAAGCGTAAATTGTTCGTCTACTGTTGCAAAAAATATTGCTTCTTATTTTTCTAAAAATTTGAATCGTCAAATATTAAAAAAATATAATAATGTAGATGGTGTTGTTGCCTTAACTCATAGTTCAGGTTGTGCCATTTCTAGCTCTGGTCAAGGGATAAATATGCTTAAAAAAACGATTAGTGGTTACTTAAGACACCCTAACTTTTTCGGGATATTATTTATTGGATTAGGTTGCGAGACTAATAATATTAATTCTTATCTAAATAATAATGAAATGAATAATAAATTTTTTTATAGCTATAATATTCAAAACTGCGGTGGAACTCAAAAAGCAATTCAAATTGGAATTGATAAAATTAAAAAGATTCTTCCTCATGCTAATTTAGTTAAAAGAGAAGAATGCGACGTTAATAATATTAAAATCGGACTTCAATGTGGAGGATCTGATGGTTTTTCAGGATTAACTGCAAATCCAAGTTTAGGTTATGCTGTTGATATTCTTATTAATCATGGTGGATTAGCTATTCTAAGTGAAACACCTGAAATATTTGGAGCTGAAAGTTTATTAATTAATAGATGTAAAAATAAAAAAACTGCAAAAGATTTAATAAATTTGGTTGAATGGTGGAAAAAATATTCAAAACACAATAATACAAATGTATCTAATAATCCCTCTTTTGGAAATAAAGAGGGAGGTTTGTCCACAATTATTGAAAAATCATTAGGAGCAATTGCTAAATCTGGAAGTAAAAAAATACAAGCTGTTTACAAGTACGCAGATAATATTAAAGCGCATGGTCTAGTTTTTATGGACTCGCCAGGGTACGATCCGATTAGTGCAACAGGACAAATAGCTAGTGGTGCTAATTTAATTTGTTTTACAACAGGAAGAGGCAGTGCCTTTGGAAGTGCTCCCTCACCATGTATAAAATTATCATCTACTACTGACCTTTGGGTGAAACAAAAGGGGGATATAGACGTAAATTGCGGAGAAATTTTAGAGGGAAAAAAAAATATTAATGATTTAGGAACTATAATTTTTAACGAGATAGTAGAAGTAGCCTCAGGGAAAAAAACTAAAAGTGAAATAAATGGTTATGGTCAAGAGGAATTTGTTCCTTGGGTTCCAGAAGCAATAATGTAAATTTTTTTATGATAAAAACATCTGATTTTATAATAAAAAAATTATATCAAATCACTGACTCTAGGCATGTATTTTTATTAGCAGGCGGAGGAATAATGCACTTATTGGACAGCTTAAAAAAAAGCCATTTTACAACTGTACCCATGCATCACGAGCAGGCTTGTGCTATAGCTTCTTATGGTTACTCAAGAGTTAAAAATTGTGTTGGAATATGCTTTGTAACATCAGGACCTGGTGTCACGAATGCAATTACAGGTCTCGCGGCTGCTTGGACGGATAGTATTCCTATAATATTTATTTCTGGTCAAGTTTCTACAAAATTTTCATCAAGCAAATTAAATATACGACAACATGGATTTCAAGAAATAAATACTCTAGATATTGTAAAAAAAATTACAAAATATTCATCTTATATATATGACCAAAATCAAGTTGGTTATGAATTAGAAAAATCAATATTTTTATCTACAAATGGAAGACCTGGACCTGTTTGGCTTGATATACCCATCGATATTCAAGCTTCAATAATTAATTTAAAAAAAATAAAAAAATTTGACTCAAAAAAAGAAAAATTAAACAATCTTAATCCTGCACCTAAAAAAAATATCATTTTAAAAGTAATTACCAAGTTAAGAAAAGCACGAAGACCATTAATAATTATGGGTCACGGAGTAATTTTAGCAAATGGAAAAAAGATTGCAAATAAACTTATAAATAAAATTAAAGTTCCAATCCAAACAACATGGAATTCTATGGATCTTATCGAAGAAAAAAACTTAATGTACTTTGGAAGAGCCAATGCATACGGACCAAGATATGCAAATTTTATAATTCAAAATGCAGATTATATTTTATCAATTGGTGCAAGACTAGGTATACAGCATACAGGTTACAACGTTAAAGCATTCGGAAGAGAAGCTTTTATCGATATGGTTGATTTAGATAAGTTAGAGTCTAAAAAGAATGATTTAAAAATAGATAGGTTTATCAAATCTGACGCTAGAAAATTTCTGTACAAGCTATATAATTTTTCTACAAAGATAAAAGCACCCAATGATTGGATTAAATACTGTACTAATATAAAAAAAAAATACCCCCCCAGCCAAAGTTTGAATGAAATTAAAGATAAAAAATTTGTGGACCCATATTTTTTCTTTAAAATTCTTTCAAACGTTTTAAATAAATATGCAACGGTTGCTCTAGGATCTTCTGGGACCTGCTTTACTGTGTCAGGACAAGTATTTGAAAGTAAAATTAATCAAACGGTATTTCATGCTAAAGGAATGGCCGCTATGGGATTTGGAATACCCTCGGCAATAGGAGCATGTTTTGCTAAAAATAAAAATTTAACAGTTACAGTGGTTGGCGATGGAGGCTTTCAATTAAATATTCAAGAACTACAAACTATTATTCATCATAAATTACCAATAAAAATTTTTGTATTACAAAATAATAATTACCACGCAATAAGAGTGACACAGGATACTTATTTTAATTCAAAGTACATTGCTTCATCAAATGAGACGGGGGTAAGCGTTCCTTCATTTAAAAAAATTGCTATAGCTTATAGTTTTAAATATTCTAAAATTAATAATAATAATTCATTAGCTTCCAAACTAAAAAAAATTTTTTCTACTAATCATCCCGAAATAATAGAAATAATAATTGACCCAAAAAAACATTTAATACCGAAATTAGGCTCTGTATTAAAAAAAGATGGAAGTATGATTTCTAGTCCATTAGAGGATTTACACCCATTATTAAATAGAAAAGAATTTTTAAAAAATATGTTAATTAATCCAATAAAATATTAGTGAAAAAAAATGTCGTGATAATCGGAGCGGGTGCTATTGGCCGAGGTTACCTGCCCTTAGTATTAAACAATAATAAATATAATTTTGTTTTTATAGATCGAAATTTAAAAATTCTGAATCTATTAAAAAAAAAAAAATATTACTTTTCATATAAAATAAAGAATCATTTATATTTAAAAAAAAAAATTATTATAAAATCAGCTTTTCATATAAACCAGTTAACTCGCTTAAAACTTAAAAATCTATCTCTATGTTTTGTATGCATTGGACCAAGGAATATAAAAGATATTATTTTTTTTTTAAAAAAAATTAACGCGCCAATTATTGTTTGTGAAAATGATCCAGAAACAGTTAATGAAATTAAAAAAAAAATTAAAAATAAGAAAGTATTTTTTGCCGTTCCTGATGTTATTACCTCAAATACCTCTCCTAGGAAATTATTAAAAAAAAATAAATTATCGATAGTTTCTGAGGACGGTGAACTATATGTTGAAAAAGGACCAAAAATATATGGAGAAATAAAATTTCTCTCAAAAAAAGATTTGCTGAAAATACAATGGACTGCAAAGTTGTATCTGCATAATACACCACACTGCATCGCAGCTTACTTGGGTTCAATAATTAATGTCAAATACATACATAACGCAATGAAAAATCAATTCGTAAGAAAAATTGTGGAGGGATCTATGAATGAAATGTTAAAAACATTAAAATTAAATTGGGATATTTCACACAATTTTTTAGAATGGTATGCGCAAAAAGAAATTAATAGATTTAAAAATAAACTTTTATTTGATCCGATTTCTAGAGTTGCAAGAGAACCACTCCGAAAACTTGAAATAAATGGAAGATTAATAGGTGCGGCTCAATTATGCCTGTATAATGGAGTTTTCCCCAACAATATTCTTAAAGGTATAGTTTCTGCTTTTATGTTTGAGAATCAGCATGACGCTGACAATCATATTGAGCTATTACAAAACTCGATGACTCCTGAACATTTTAATCAATATATATTAGGTTTGCGATCCGGTGAGCCTTTAGATTTGTTGTTAAAAGATAAATTAAATCAAATTAGAAACGAAATTATTTTATTAAGAAAATTTAAGAAAAATGAAATTTATTAATAAAAATTTAATAAAACAATTAATAAAAATAACTTTAGAAGCATCAAAAATAATTTCTGATAAGAATAAAATTGATGTCTTGTATAATAAAAATCCTATTAAAGAAATTGTAACAAACAAAGATCTAGAAGTTAATAAGTTTTTAACTATGGGTTTAAAAAAAACTAGAATTCCAGTATTATCTGAAGAAAGTAGACCATTTAATTTAATATATAATAAAAAAAAAATTTGGGCATTAGACCCGATTGATGGCACTGTAAATTATATTAGTAACTCACCTAATTTTGGAATTTCAATTGGGTTAATTAATGATAAAAATTTTATATTCGGAATTGTTTGCTTACCCGCTCATAATCAACTTTATTTTAATACTAGTGATAAAAAATGTTACTTAAATGGAATTTCATTAAAGCATAACCATAAAAAGATATCGGAATCTTTAGTAGCTGTTTCTTTAGGTAGTTTTCCATCTGATAAGGAAATGCTTTTATTTAAAAATATTAATAGCTTATCTTTGGGATGCTTAAGAACTGGATGTACGTCGATGAATATTTGCTGGACAGTAATTAACAGATTTCAGGTATCTTATGGATTCAATGTTAAAATATGGGATGTTGCTGGTGCTTTAGCAATTGCAAAATCAAGTGGGTGTAAAGTGATAATTAATAAAAAAAATAATAGTAATACTTTGGATTTTATTGCTGGCTCCAATAATTCAGTTAAGGAAATTTTAAAGGAAAGTAAAAAACTTGGTTTATGGAAAATATAACTAAATTGAAAATTGTTAAAAATATTCCTGTGGTAATTTTATGTGGCGGGAGAGAAATATACATTAAAAATAGAAATAGTAATGGAAATGAAAAAATCAATAAATCCTTTGTGCAATTAAATAATAAATTATTAATTTATTGGAATGTTCATTATTATATAAAATTCGGTTATAAAAATTTTATATTAGTTTTTGATTTTATAAACGATGAAATATTATCAATAATAAAAAAAACATTTAATGCAAATCAAAAAAAAAATTTAATTGTTTTTAGCTACAACAAAAATATTATTAAATTAAATATAGTTTCAACTAATAGAAGATCATCTACATCTGAAAAAATATTAAGTATAAAAAAATTTTTAAAAAATAAAATTTTTGCTATAAATTATTCAGACACTTTGAGTAATGTTGACCTAAACCTACTTTTAAAATTTCACATAAAATATAAATTTATTGGCACTTTAATTGCAGCTAAAATGCCGGTGAGATTTAAAATATTAGGCTATAAAAAAGGTGAAAACTTCATAAGAGGTTTTTCAAAAAATCCTGTACTAAATGAAAATGAAATAAATGGGGGCTTTTATTTCTTTAACAAAAAATTCCTAACAAGAAAATATCTTAATTCAAAGAGTCAATCTTTAGAAGAAAGACCTTTAGATATTTTATCAAGTGACTTGAAACTTGGTTTTTATGAACATGATGGACTTTGGCAGCACTTAGACAACTCGTCCGATATTGAAAAACTTAAGAAAATTATTAATAGTATATTTATTAAATAAAATGTGTTTTTTTATTTTTTTTTAAAACTATTTCCTAAAATACGACCTTAACTTTTCACAGACAAATTCTAAATGATTTATAGATAAACCGGGATATAAGCCTATCCAAAAAGTATTTTCCATTATCGAGTCTGTATTTGTTAAATTACCATGTACTTTGAAATTTATATTTTTCATGTAGGGTTGCTTAATTAAATTTCCAGAAAATAATAGTCTGGTGCCGATTTTATTAGCATTTAAATACTTTATTAAATCGTTTCTATTATATTGATTTTTTTTTTTTAAAGACAGGGGAAATCCAAACCAAGATGGTTTAGAATTTTTTTCAGGTTCTGGTAATATTAAAAACTCTTCTAATTCTTTAAGATTTTTATATAAAAAATTAAAATTTTCTTTTCTTTTTTTGATAAAACCTTCTAATCGATCTAATTGCGCTAAACCGCATGCTGCCTGCATATCTGTAATTTTAAAATTATATCCCATGTGAGAATAGGTATATTTATGGTCATAACCGTAAGGCAAATCACCCAATTGCCAGTCAAATCTTTTGTTACAAGTATTATCCTTACCGGGTTCGCAATAACAATCTCTTCCCCAATCTCTGAATGACTCAGCTATTCTCTTTAATTTAATACTGTTTGTATAAACAGCGCCACCCTCACCCATTGTAATATGATGTGCTGGATAAAAACTTAGCGTTGCTAAATCACCAAATGTTCCAACTAATTGATTATTATATTCAGATCCAAGGGCATCACATGTATCCTCTATCAGCCAAAGATTATATTTATCACAAATTTCTCGTATTTTTTTTACATTAAATGGATTTCCTAATGTATGAGCAATCATAATTGCTTTTGTTTTTGAGGTTATGGACTCCTCAATTAGGTTCTCGTCAATATTATATGTGGGAATTTTTATATCCAAAAAAACTGGAATAGCTCCAAATTGTACAATTGGATTGACAGTTGTTGGAAAGCTTGCGGCGACCGTAATAATTTCATCTCCTTTTTTTATTGATCTTTCTTTCAATTTTGAAGAAGTGAGCGTTGAGAATGCAACTAAATTTGCAGATGAGCCAGAGTTGACGGTTAATAAACATTTAACACCTAAAAATGCAGATAATTTTTTCTGAAACTCATCATTAAATCTACCTGTGGTCAGCCATCCGTCTAGGGAAGCCTCAACCATATTTTTTAATTCTTCTTTGCCTATGCATTTTCCAGAAACAGGAACGTTGGTAATATTCTCGATAAAGTCATTTTTTTTAAAATGATAATGAGAATATTCTTCGGTTAGTTTTAAAATTTTCTGTAAAATTTCTTTTTTACTCAATTTAAATAATTAAAATAATTTTTTATTTGCTCCTTGCAAACGGTTAGATAATTCTTTTTTTTTTTTGTATTTTTATACCAATCTGCAACTAAATCTAATGACTGTGATATATTTAGCTTAGAATGCCATGATAAATTTTTTTGAGCTTTAAAAGAATTTAACATTAAATTTTTAGACTCATAATGATTATCATTCTTATTCTTTTCAAATACTTTAACTAAATTGTTAAATTTTGCATTTAATAAATTTATTATCTCTAAAACTTTCTTATTGTTATTTTTTTTGGGGCCAAAATTCCAATTATTTTCTTTGTAATATTTATTATTTTTCAATTTCTGTAAAACTAATAAATAACCATACAGCGGTTCAATAACATGCTGCCAAGGTCTTACAAAATGTGGGTTTCTTATAATTAATTTCTTTTTGTTATATAATGCTCTAAAATAATCAGGAATAAGCCTATATAATGAATAATCACCCCCGCCAATAACATTTCCTGCCCGAACAGTAGCAACTAATATATTTTTCTTTTTAAAAAAAGATTGATTATAGGAATTTACTATTAATTCAGCACATGCCTTTGAATTACTATAAGGATCATCCCCTCCTAATCTGTCAGTTTCTTTATAGTGTTTTTTTTTTTCCTTATTTTCATAAACTTTATCTGTGGTGATAATTAAGGTTTTTTTTACACTATTTAATTGATTCAAAACTTCTAATATATTTAAAGTGCCAATAGCGTTAACCTCGTAAGTATATTTGGTTTTTAAATACGATGTCTTCACCAAAGGTTGTGCAGCCATATGTACTATGAAATCTGGTTTGAAACTTTTAATTGATTTTTTTAACTTAAAAAAATTTCTGATATCGCCAATTATTGATTTTTGAGTTAATTTTTTAATACCAGCCAGTTGAAATAGGCTTTTTTTTTCTGGCCTTAAAGAATAACCACATACTTTTGCGCCAAACATATTTAAAAGTATAATTAACCAACTACCTTTAAAACCTGTATGGCCTGTAAGAAAAATTTTTTTTCCCCTCCAAAATTTTTTATTAATCTTCACTTAAGGCCACATTTTCCAGGGAGCTTTTCCTGAAGACCATAAATTTTCTAAATAATTTTTATCTTTAAGAGTATCCATTGCATACCAAAAACCATTAAATTTATAGGATGTTAACTGATTATTTTTAGACAGTCTTTCCAAAGGTTCTCTTTCCCAGATTGTTTTTTCACTTTTTATATAATTAAATATATCTTTATTAAGAACAAAAAAACCTCCATTAACCCATCCACCATCCCCTAAAGGTTTTTCTAAAAATTGTTCTACTTTATTACCCTTAAGCTTTAATGACCCAAATCTTCCCTGTGGTTTTACTGCAATTAAAGTTGCTTTTTTTTTATTTTTAATGTGAAAATTTACTAATTTTTTAATATTTACAGCAGAAACCCCATCTCCATATGTTAAGCAGAAATTCTTTTCAGTTATAAACTTTTTAATTTTTTTTATTCTTCCGCCTGTTGAAGTATTATCTCCAGTATCAACTAATGTGATCTTCCAAGACTCTTTTTTTTTTTGATGATAAATGATTTTTTCATTTTTTAAATCTATTGTTAAGTCAGAAGAATGAAGAAAATAATTAGAAAAAAATTCTTTAATTAAATAGCCTTTGTAACCACAACAGATAACGAAATCTTTAAATCCGTAATAAGAATAAATTTTCATTATATGCCATATAATTGGCATACCTCCTATTTCTATTAACGGCTTTGGTCTTACTACGCTCTCTTCAGAAATTCTTGATCCTATTCCGCCTGCCAAAATTACAACTTTCATAACTTATATTAACCTTAAATATTTAGAATGTAACCAACGATAAATTTTTTTGTACCTTTGTAAACGAAGATATTCTTTTACCTTCATAAGCTACATGATTTTTTAATTTTAAATGATATACAAATACTAATAATTATAATTAATAAAATATCCATAATTTGCAATTACGATAGCGTCTCTATCAAAAAAAACCTTTTTTTCTTTCACATTTCTACAATTAAAAATTATGTATTGGTTGCGGGGCTTGGATTTGAACCAAGGACCTTCAGGTTATGAGCCTGACGAGCTACCAGACTGCTCCACCCCGCGATAAAGTAAATTTTACTAGCTTAACAATTAACCTAAAAAATATAGAATAGATAGTAAAAATAAAGAAAATAAGTTTAGAATTTATTTTTTTGAATATTTGAAAAAGAAATTAGCAAAGAAATAAGAAGCCAAAAGATAATAGCATTCCAATTTGTAAAAAAGCTTCCCCTTGGTAGCATAGGAAAATAATAAAGCGCTGAACAAATAATGAGGCCTAATAAAAAATTATTTTTATTTTTAAAAAAAGAAATAACATTTGTAAGTAATAAATAAATAAAGAATAGCAAGAATAATAAAGCCCCGACGATCCCAAGTTCACTTAAAAATTCTAAAATTACATTATGTGGATGTGTGGTACATCTATTTTTGATCCAAGGTATATTATAATTCTCATATTTTTTATCCTCACACACAACTCTAAAAGTCTTAATTCCAGAACCTATAAACGGATAGTCTTTAAATATTTGATAAGCTGTTATATAATGAGCTCCATACTGGCTCTTTAATATAGATTCTTTAAAATTTAGTTTCTCAGAAAAAACAATATCTTTAGTCTGATCTATAAATCTTATTTTTAATTTTGGATCAAATTTGAATAAAAATAGGATAGAAATAAATAAAAATACTAATGATAGAAATTTATATTTTACTTTAAAATCTGAAAAAAAGATAAACAAAATTGAACATAGAAAGAATATAATAAAATTACTTCTTTCACCGGTTAAATATATTGTTGTCAAAGATAAGTAATAAAATAATAAAATAAACGATTTATTATAAAAACTCTTTTTAAATCTTGTATCTGCAAAATAACTAAAAATAATAAATGTAAAGACCAATAAGTATCCGCCGATTTTATATTCCTTGTTTAAAAAACTACTTAATCGAACTTGATCACCCATAGTTAATGAAGGATAACCTAAAATATTATTCCCATATTGATATTGTATTAAGGTATCTACTAAAACGATAACGATAATTATAATCCAAAATCTAATTATCAAATTAATCTTGGAAAAATCTCTTAAAAAAAAATACTTAACAGAAATTATAAATAAAGGAAATCTTATAAATCCAAATGCTCTGCCTAAAGATTCTTCTCTTGATTGAGAAAAATAAAAATTTATTAAAAGATAAATATAAAAAATTAAAAGAAAGATAAAATATTTGTCTTTTATCCAATAAAAATTTTTATTCTTAATGGAGTTAAATAAAAAAAAAATAATAGATAGAATTATAACAAAATCTGCTGCACCTGAACTAATTAATAAAGCTATGGGCAAAATTATTAGAGGAAGTAATCTTAAATTAGACAACACATCCATTAATGATATTTTTTAAGCCAATTAATAAATTTATTTATTCCTTTGTCTAAACTAATTTTAGGACTCCATTTTAATAGTTTTTTAATTTTAAAATTGTTAGAATAAGTCTTTTGAATATCACCTTTGGGTATAAAATTTTTATAATCAATACTAAATTTATTTTTCAAATTATTTTGCAAAGAATTTACTAAGTCTATTAACTTATTAGGCTTTCCTTTACCTATATTAAGTATATGATGCCCTTTTGGTAAATTTTTTTTATCTATGATTTTAATAATAGCTGTTATTACATCATCAATATAAGTAAAATCTCTCAGCATTTTTGCATTGTTATATAGTTCAATTTTAAAATTATTTAGGTTTTTTAATGCAAAATCATAATATGCCATATCTGGTCTTCCAAAAGGTCCATAAACTGTAAAAAATCTTAATCCATAACAATTTAAATTAAAATTTTTTGAATATACATCTGCAATAATTTCATTTGATAGTTTAGAGGCTCCATAAACTGAAATTGGTTTAATGGATAAATCATTTTCATTAAATGGGAATTTTTTTACATTACCATAAACTGAACTGGAAGACGCATAAATAAATTTTTTACAATTTATTAATCTAGCAATTTCAATTATGTTAACAAACGAATTTAAGTTATTATAAAGAGTATTTTTTGGATGATTAAACGAGTATCTGACCCCAGGTTGTGCAGCTAAATGTATTATTGATTTAAATATATTTGCATTCACAATTTTGTTAATATCTTTAAAGTTATTTAAATCTTTTTTAAAAAACTTAAAATACTTAAATTTTTTTAACTGATTTAGTCTTAAGATCTTTAGATTTACGTCATAATAAGAATTTAAATTGTCAATACCTACAACTTTTATTTTTTTTTCTAAAAAATATTTTGATAAATGATATCCTATAAAGCCTGAGCAACCTGTAATTAACATCATATAGTTATTTACTGTTTATAAATTTTGCTTAAAAAAATAACTTAAAAATTACTATCTAATTCTTAAGTAAATATTAAATTTTTTCTTTAAGAAGCAAAATAAAATGAAAAAAATTATTTGTATTATTACTCTTAAATTCATCTTGCTCTTTCCTAATTTCCTGGATTTAAAATTAATTATAACATCTGATATTTTTAAATTATTGACATTATAAATTATATCAGACAATATTTTAAATCCGTAACCATAAAAAAATATTTTATTTTTTAAAAAAATACTCTTTTTAAAAACAAAATATCCAGACATTGGATCTAAAGTTTTTTTTCCAAATATTACTGAAATAATATATCTAATTACTTTTGAACTTAATAACCTAAATATATTAAGGCTTATTTTATTATCATTATCAAAATTTCTACATGCCACTACAATGTCGTTATTATTTAACTTTTGTAACATTTTAGGAATATATCTTGGGTCATGCTGCAAATCTCCATCCATAATCAAGTTATATTGATATTTAGAATTATTTATGCCTAATAAACAAGATTGAAATAAATCTCTAATTTTTTTTTTTCTTATAAAAAAACGTATATTTTTGTGTTTTTTTTTTAAATTAGATAAAACTATTTTAGAATTATCTTCAGAGTTATCATCTACAAATATTATTTCATATTTATAATTGTTTAATGTTTGTCTAATTTTATTAGTTAACTTAAGAATATTTTTTTCCTCATTTAATATTGGAATAATTATTGAAAATTTTATCACAAGAATAATTTTTTAAAAATTAGATATTAAGAATATTTTTCTTAAAAGCATTCATATAAAGAATTATTATATAATAAAATATTCTAAATGGTTTGAGTCCAAAATTAGACCTATATATTCTGTAAGCGTTAGCAATGTTATTAAAATGATTAGATGATAAAGATTTATTTCTTTTAGTATAAAATGTTAAAAAATCTTTAACATGCACAAATTTGTAATTTTTTTTTAGTATTCTTAACCATAAATCATAATCTTCTTTTGTTTTATAATTTTTGAATTTAATTTTAGTTAATATATTTTTTTTTAAAAGAACTGATGAACAGCAAATGGAACAATTTTTTAAAAGAGCATCATAATTAATAATTTCATCACAATAGATATTTCTTTGTTGGTTATTATCTATGTTTACAATAGAATAATTTGTATAAACAAAATCTCCTTTTTTTTTTCTTAGTTCCAAAATTTGTTTTTCTAATTTATTTTTTTTCCAATAATCATCGCTATCTAAAAAAGCAATAAGTCTACCTTTTGATTTTTTAATGCCTAAGTTTCTAGCAAACGCAGCCCCTAAGTTTTTTTTTGTAGAAAAAATATTTATTTTATTAGGGTTATTTATTTTTATATTATTTAGGATTAATTGTGACTCCTCTGAATTTTCGTCATCTACAATAATCAACTCCCAATTCTTGTAAGTTTGTAGCAAAACAGAATTGACTGTTTTTAGAATAAATTCCTTATTGCTATGATATGGCATAATAATTGAAACTAGCATGAATTTTAAAATTTATTTTTTTAACCTTATATTTGCAAAAATATATTCGAAAAATTATAAGTATTTTTATAAATCTGTTTATATCAATAAGAAATTTAATGAAAACAATAGTTTTTTTTATTCCCAATATAGAAAGAGGAGGTGTTGAAAAAAATTTGGTAATATTGTCAAATTTTTTTGTTAAAAATAATTATATTGTTGAAATTTATTATGCAGATATTTCTAAAGAAATATTAATTCAACTTGATAATAAAATAATTCTACGAAAATCAAATAAATTTTTTAAATTTTTTTTTATAAAAAAAAGAATATTAAATACAATAAATTGTTCATTTAATTTGATGATCAATTTGAAAAAAACTGATCAATCTATGATTCTTTCAATGCAAGATCATCCCATTCCGGTAATAATAGGAAAATTTAAAAAAATTAAATGTCTAATAAGAATTGCAAATCACCCGTTTTCCTCTTTACGCTTCTTTAATAGTAAGTTTAAGTTTTATATAAAAATTTTAATTAAGTTAGTTTTTTATCGATTTGCAGATGGTATCATATGTAATTCTAATAATTCTAAGATATTTTTAGATAAATTTATTAATAGTAAAATAATTTCAATATATAACCCATTAATCGTAAATAAAAAAAAACGATTTATAAAAAAAAAAAAAAAAAACTTAGATTATCTTTTAGCCGTCGGTAGAATTGAGAGACAGAAAAATTTTTATGGAATAATTAAGGCGTACAATATTGTTAAAATTAAACATCCATCAATAAAACTAATAATATTTGGAAGTGGTAGTGAGAAAACTAGGTTATTAAAATTAATTTCTGATTTGAAAATAGAAAAAAATGTCATTTTTAAAGGATATAAAAATCCAACAAATTTTTATTTAAAATCTAAAATATTTATTTTGAACTCTTATTTTGAAGGAATGCCAAACGTAATTTTAGAGGCATTCTCTTATAAAATTCCGGTAATATCTTCAAATTGTTTGAGTGGTCCAAATGAAATATTAAATAAAAATAAATTTGGCTATTTAGTTCCTGTTGATGATTATAAATATTTAGCAAAAAAAATTAATTATGTATTAGAGAATTACAACAAGGCAAAAAAAAAATCAAACTTAGCATATAGAAGCTTAAATCGATTTAATTACCTGCGGCAATGTGAAAAATACAAAAAGTTTATAAACCATTTTTTTTAATATTCTGATATTCTAAATAATCTTTAAAAGATGCAATAGGATAAACTAATAAATTTTTTTTTTTAAAAAAACTCTTGAAGTGTATTTTATTTTACAGCCATGAAAATAATATTGAACTCTAAACGTCTCACATTTTATCAGTGGATCCTTATTTTTAAAATTTTCGTGAAAATAAAAATCATTAGTGTACGAAAAGGGTATCGGAAATACTGCGATGCATCCATCTGCATTGTTTGCAATTATATCAAAAGTTATGTTTAACGATTTTGTCTTAATTTCTTTAATTTTGCAAAATGAATTAATATTACTGCCAAATTCCTGTTTTCTATCAATGTAAAGACTATCATGAAAAGTTTTAATATTATTTTGGTAATCCTTAAAAGAATCAATAAAATAAATGTTTTTTATGCGGTTGTAGTCTTTTTTAACTTCACGGGTTTTATATAAAAAAATACTGTAATTATTAAACTTATATTCCTTCAATATTTTCAAGTCTAAAACAATATCACTTAATATTAAGTCAATGTTATAAAACTCGAGCAATGGACTATTATGTGAAATTTTTGGTACAGTTTGTCTTTCAAAAATTTTATCACCACTAAAATATAAAACATCATAATTACGATATTTACTGTTGTAATATTTTTCTAACTTTAATTTTTCTAAATTTGCAAGAGTAGTAGAAATATCTAAAAACTGAGAATGACCCTCATTAATTTTAATTACATTTTTGTGAAAAGTTGCAAAGCTGAGAGAACCAAAAAAATTTAAATTATAGGAATATTTAACAATATCGAAACCACTCAATTTAGAATGTTCATCTTTTAAAGCACTTTCATAAAATTTAGAGTTGATATTGGGAATATTAATTAAAGTAATTTTATCTTTAAGATCATTACGAAAAATAAAAACATTATCTGCGTCCTTACTCCAAAAAAACGATTTAATTAGAATCTGATTTGAATCTATTAAAATTTTAGAGTCATTAAGATGCTTTGAATTTTGATAAAAATTTATAAAAAAGAAAGAACGAAAAAAAAAATTAGTACAAAGAAATAATATTAATATTTTTTTTATTTTATCATACTTTGAAAACTTAAATATCATGTATAAGATCACTATAAAAATATACTGAAAAGAATAATCAAAGTACTCGGGTTGTGGTATTTTCCATTTGTCAGGGTTTAGAGAAAAAAAATAACCTAAAAATAAAGAAAAAAAAGTAATAATTAAAAAAAAATAGGAAAAAAAATAACTTTTTTTTTCATAAATTAATTTAATTGAACATGCCGTAAATATTAAACTAGTTACTAAAAAAGACTTTGATTGATATATCGTAAAGTTGTAATGAGAATGAGTTCCGGGAATTATATCTGCAATAGCAATCCTTGCTGTTCCTAAAGATAATAAAATAAAATTTATAGCAAAGGGTAAATTAGCAAAAAATATTAACAAAAATTTTGAATATTCTTTTTTAAAAAAAAAATAACTATAATAAAAAAGTAGTGGATAAAAACAGGTAACAAAAAAATATATAGGATTTATTGTATAAGCCCAAAGATTTCCTATAAATAAAACAAAAAAAAAATACTTATTATTTTTCAAAAAAAGACTTATTCCATGAAAAAAACAGAAAATTAGTATAGGAAAGTTAATATAAGATTGATGATCAAAACCTGCGGTATTTGCTAAAAAAATTATATAGATTAATAATATACCAACCAAATCTTCAATATTAATTTTTTTTATTAAGAATTTTAAATGCAATAAAATGACACTAATTTCAAAGAATTTAAGAAAAAATAAATAAATATAATAATCAAAAATACTTTTTAAATTATAATTTAAAAATGATAGAAAATTTAAATATGGATTTAATATAGTAACGGTTATTCCATTTATATTTTGCGAATTTAATAAAACTTCGAAAATATTTTTATTAAGACTTAAATTATGAACATATTCTACAAATTTATGATCGGACCAAAAAAAACTTCTGAAAGAGAAAAAGTTAAAAGAAAAAAATATTATTATTAGTTGAAAAAAAAAAAATAGCAAAAATAGCTTTTTTTTATTATTAAAAAGTTTTTTAAAAATTTTTAAATAATCAGGCATTTTAGTTATTCAAATAAAATATTTTATCGAAATATTTTTTTTCAGAATTTTTATGAGAAGTGACTAGAATGATTTTATTTTTTTTATACTCTTTTAAAAATTTAAAAATAATTTCAGAATTTTTTTTATCCAAAGATGATACAGGCTCATCTAGAATTAATAAATCTGGATTATTCATAATCGATCTTATAAAAGCGATTCTTTGTTTTTCTCCTCCTGACATATTTTTAATAGACTGGATGCTACTATCATTAATAAATTTGCGTTTTAAAAATCTGTCCAAATTAAATTGATGCAAATAAGATTTAATTTTATAAACTTCTTCCATTGTATTAGAGAAACGTAAAGTAGTATTTGTAACTATATTTTCATCTAAAATTATTGGATTTTGTGATAAATAACTAATATTAAACTTACTACTAATCTTATAAGGTATTTGCTGCTGATTATTGTAATAAATTTTACCTTTCTGGGGTTTTATGAAACCTACCAAAATATTAAGGAGGGAGGTCTTTCCTGACCCACTTAAGCCATAAATTCCATAAATATTATTTTTTTTTAAAAATAAATTAAAATTATTTAATATTACAAAAGGACCTGAATTATTTTTAGAATAATAACTTAAAGAAACATTTTTTAATCGTATATTTTCAATAGATGTATACTCAATTTTTTTTTTATCTAAATTAAAATTTCTATCTAATTCGTATTTAATAAAATTAATGGAATTTATGTTGTAAAAAATATTGCTTAGATAATACGATAATCTGGCAAAAGAAGGTATTAATCGTAACATTGCCAATGCCAGCACTGAAAATTTTAAGAAAAATTGATTAATATCTAACTTTGATTCTTTATATAAAAAAAAAAATAATAAAATTGCAAAAAACTCCAAAATAAACTTTGGACTTATGTTAATTAATCCAGAATATATTTTTGACTTATAATAATTTTTAAGAAAAACTTTAAATCTTTCTATGTGCTGTCTTGACTGATTATTTAATTTTAATTCTTTATAAATATTTAAAATATCGCTTAAAGTTTTAAAAATCTTAATTTCATTGAATGATCTTAACTTTCCTAAGTTGTCAGATTTTTTAAATAAATAAATGATAATGAATAAAAGGACAATACACAGAATAATAATTTCAAGATTAATATTTAAAACAAGTAAATGATTAAGATAAAATAATAATATGATGATGTAAGTAATTTCTCCAAAAAAAGAAATTACAAGACCAAAAATTCCTAAAAAAGCAGTCTCCACATCTCTCAAAATTTGCTTTACATAAATTGACAATTCTTTTTTATTAAAAGATTCAAAATCTAAACTAAAATAAGCACTTAAAAGTTTGTAAGATTTACTTAATGATATATTATGTATAAAATTTGAATAAAAAAAATTTTGAAATAAACTTAAAATATTTTTAAAAACTAAAAAAAATATTAAAAGGAAAAGATAAGTTTTAGTTAAATCATAATCTAATTGATAATTTTTATTCAAAAAATTTAAATTATCAAAAAATATATTAATGAATTTAGAGTCTATCTGTTTATTTAGTAATAAATAAAAAATTCCTAGAAAAATAATATCAGACAAAGCTATTAATAAAACTAAAAAATAATTTAAGATAACATAAAACCAATTCTTTCTTTCAATTTGGTTAAATAGAAATTTAATAGTAGTAAATAATCTCATTTTTGAGCCGAAAAAAAATAACCTACTGGATAAATTTCTTTATTTTTTTTTGAAAAGATAAAAACTATTTTGTCTAAAAATATAAAAAAAAATAATAAAATATTATTAATAAATGGTATTTTTTGAGTTATAGTTGAAAGAAAGTTGTAAAAGCAAATAAAGATACCACCATCCAATACAGAGATCTTTATATTTATAAAACCAGCAGACTGCAGAGTCCTCCTTAGAGACTGTTCTGTAAATCTAAAAAAATCGTTAGGTGATGGATGAATTCTAAACATAAATGGAGTTGATCCAAAAAAATTTCCACCCTTTTTCAAAAAAGAATAACAATTATTTAAACAATTATTAAAATTATATATATGCTCTAGTACATTTATCAAAAAAACATTATCGAATTGGTAATCTGGTATTGGATTTAATTTTTCTAAATCTATCTTTAAGTCTCTTTTGTCATCTGAAAACTTATCTAAATAAATAACATTTTTTTGATATAAAATGTAATTTGTTACATTGTTGCTGCCACGTCTTCCACCAACATCTAAAACACTGCCTTGGATTGTCAACTTTCTTACTTCTAATATTTGAAGAACTCTTAAAATTGAAAATTTGTTAAATATTAATTTATTTATATAAAAAAAATTTTTTAATGACATGAGCATTTAAATTATCTTATTAAAATGACATATTTTAATAGTAAGAAATTATTTTCAAATGAAACTAAACTGTTATTTTTAATAACTTTTTACAAAATCTAAACTGAGTATAATTTGCAACAACTTTTTTAAAATTAATAGTCATATTTTTTTTTGACTCTACATCTAACCTACTAAATATTTTTATTTTTTCTAATAAATTACTAGTGCTTCCTAATTGATATTTTAAACCATTGAAGCCATCTATAACTATTTCGTTTGGACCATTAGGACAATTACTAGTTAATATTGGTACATTTAAATAACCAGCTTCAATTAACGTATGTCCGGGCTCTTCCCATAAGGAAGTTGATACATATAAATCTGATTTTTGAAGATATCTATAGGGATTGCTTTTAAAACCTAATAAAAAAAAATTATTCAAATCATTTTTTTTTATGTAAGTGGCAAGATCATTTTTGAGTTCTCCTTCACCAAGAATAATAAGATTAAAATCTTTATCTACTTCTTCGGAATATTTTTTAAAACCATCTAAAAGCTCAAAAAAATTTTTTTGAAAAGTTAACCTTCCTATTGCACAATAAACTTTTTTTTTAAAAATAAATTTTTCATTCAAATCAATCTCTTGCAGTGATAGTAATCTAATGTCTCTATTAATAATTGGATTTTCTACTACTGATATTTTACATGATTTTATTTTAATTTTATTTTCAATCATTTGCTTTGTTGTATTTGTCATAGTTAATAAATGGTCTGATTTACTATAAAAAAATTTCCAAATTAATATACGGAGCACATTAAATCTTGGATACCCTTGAATACTATTAATAATAATTAATTTTTTATAAAAAAATTTTAATAAAAGAGGAATAAAACCAACTAAGCCAGTTATAATATATTTAGGTTTATAAATAATTACTTTTCTTATCAGAAATGGAATTGCCATAATTGAAAATAGTAAGATTACAAATTTGGACAACTTTCCTGTTCTTGGGAAAATATTATCAATTTTTACAAATGATAAAAAATTCAATTCTTTAATATTATAAAAACTTCTAAACTCACCTAAAATATCTATTACATATATTTTATAACTAGAATATCTACTTAAAGACTTTACCATACCTATTATTGCATTTATGGTTCCGACGTTACTAAGCATCGGTGACCAAAAAAATATAATATCTTTAGATTTTGATTTCATCAAGAATCGCTAAATTAACTTACCTTCGAATAATTCAGAATTATTTTTAATGTATGAGTCTGAAATATTGCCAGTATTCCTTAATTCTAGTGTATTAGGAATACTTTTTTTAAAATTAATCTGATTAAGAGAAATCTGTCTTTTGTCAGTATAATTGAGTTCGATAAATTCTTTAGTTGCATTTAAAATTTCATCTTCTGAGTTTTCGATAATCTTTAATTTATTTTTTTCTATATTGTGAATAGTGGCAAAATCTCTTTGTAAAATTTTCGAGTCAAAAATTTGTTTATAAGTTAATGTTCTCCCCTCAAAGTTTAATATTTTTTTTGGAACGTAAAGATCATTATCTTTAAAACCAGGGCTGTAATTACTAAAAAAATTTAATATTAACATAGGGATATTAAATAACACCCCAAAGTAAGAAGGACCAGAATTGCAACACAAAAAACCTTTGCAATTTGCTATTAAATAAAACTGAAATAATTGATTAAAATCAATATCACAATTTAACTCAAAATAATTACCTGGAATGGAAAGTTTATTACTTTTAGAATGCACGATTCTAATCACACAAAAATTATTTTTTAATAAAAAATTAATTGCGGGTCTATAATTATTTTCATTTCCACATCTTAAATAAGAACTTGGATAATAATTATTATCTCTTATATGCAAGACAAATGTTTTTTTTAAATCATAATTTAAAAAATTCCTACAAAAATATTCCTCCATTTCTTTATTGTAATCAGGTTTAAATTTATAAAAATCTTTATACGCAGAAATTAATCCAAACTTTCTTCTTATTTCAAATATTGTGCATTTATTGAAAACTATATCATCAATACTAATATCGGATGAGATAATTCTGCTGTAAATTAAAGGTAAAAATAAAATATTAATTATTATATTATCTATAACAATTAAATTCTGAAAAATTTTTTTTATATAAGATCTTTTTATACTTTTCGGAATACATATGATTGGTATTTTATTGTTCAATAAATAATATTTTATTTGACGATCAAGATCTAAAAGCAAAGTACCAATCTGAAAATAATCTATTCGAACAAATCTAATTTTTGTAAAATATATTATAATAATGAAAGGCGAATAAATAATTTTTAAAATATCTAAAGTAAATTTATAAATAATTCTATATAAAATTACAAAAAATACTTTCATATTTAATTTATAAAAAAAAAAACCTAGACCATTAAATAAATTAAAATAATTTGATTTTGCTGGTTTTTGAAGCTTTCCAATAAATACATAATCTCTACTTGAAAAAAAAATATAATTTATGAACTTGTAAAAGATAGGCATTTGTTATTATTAATATTTCTTAAAGTTAAAAATAATAAGAAAATTTATTTGCATTTTCAATTCTTTAAAAACCCTTACCTTTTATTTTAGAATTTTTTATCGTATAATCAGAGATATCGATACCTGCAACTTCGAATTCAGGCAAAATTTTTTTAAAAAATATCTCCCTATTTTTCCACTTGCTCCTATTAGGATGTACTTTATGAATTATGATAAAAAATAATATAGATTAAGTAGCTTAAGCCCGATAGGATCTCTGCATAATAATATTTTTTTTGAATTTTATTTTCATATTGCCGATTTTACGGATTTTTTATAATTAAATTTAAAATAAATTTTAATTTGTAAGTCATATTATATTATTAAAAAAAAAGTGGAAAGATCAATTGGAAGTCGTTTTTAAATATATGGAATTAAAAAACTAATTTAGATATTACTCAAATTTTGTGTGTTATAGTTATATATATATTCACAAAAAAGTTTCTTTTGAACTCTACTTCATAAATGATTAAAAAATTCGTAAAAAAATTCCTTAAATTTATTATTTATAGTTTTTACTCAAAAATAATTTTATTAGAATTAAGACTTAGACATTTATTATTTCAAAAAGAAGAATTGGTATATACTTCATCATTTGGATTTGGTGATTTTACCGTTTTATGCGCTAATTTAATTAATAGGTTAAATAACAAAAAAAAAATTCTATGCTACAGCACTAATCAACTAGAAGTTGCAAGTTTTTTTTTTAATGAAAATAAAATAAAAAAAACAGTTTTTAAATTACCAAAATATTTAAATGAGACGTATCTAGGTGATAATTTTTTAAAAAAATCAAAATATTTTAAACCAAGAATTATTAAAAATTATTTAGCAAAAAAAAATATTGGTATCTCTGATGTATTTTATGGAAATAAGACAATCATAAAATATATAAAAAATAAACTGCAGAAAAATAAAATTAATAAAAATCTTAAAGATGTTTTTAGAAAAAAAACAATTTCAATTTTTATAAAGCATTATTTTAATAAAATAGTATTTACTAATTATGGTAGAAGACAAACAGCAGATTTAGTAAAAATATATAAAATTATAAATTTCTTAATTAATAAAAATTTTAATGTACTAATACTTGGAACAAAATTTGATAAATTTACAAATTTATGTAAATTAAATTATAAAAAAAATATGAAAAATATTTTTTTACTTAATGAAATATCTAAAAACTATTCTGTTCAGGACCAGGTTTTTGTTGCTTTAAACTCTAGGGGATATATTGGATCGGTGTCTGGAGCTAACATCTTCTTTCATCTTTTAAATAAAAAAAATATCAATATCGATGCTACTTATGACAATACACGTAAAATGTATAAAAAAAATACTCGCTTTCTTTTTAAAAAAATAAAAATTTTTAATAAATTTGAAAAATTACATCAACGCAAAAATT